>Ga0208151_100207_pt1 | contig 29740 bp, 39 predicted proteins | sample ECH_Bhost_MetaG_FD_187130 | JGI IMG/M metagenome (GOLD analysis project Ga0208151, IMG submission 187130) | Hot spring microbial mat communities from Yellowstone National Park, Wyoming, USA - ECH_B host_MetaG (SPAdes) (version 2) | ecosystem: Environmental > Aquatic > Thermal springs > Hot... | reverse complement strand
CAAAATCAAAAAAGAAAATTAATTCCATCGCAAAACTCATTATAATAAGTTTTACGATGCCCGCTTATTGGCTATGGCAATGGATAGCAGATATAAGAGCATTAAAGCGCGAATATATTGATAAGAACAAATCGTGGGAGAAAACAGAACATAAAGGAAGACACTTCACAAGAAAACGATAGAATAACACGCTTGATTTACCATCATCAGTTGTGTTATATCGTCTGATTCATCATCGGCTGTGTTGTATCGCTTGATTCACCATCAAGGATTACGGGTTTATTTTTCAATCGGGTCTGTCTCTTATAATTAAGATTGTGTCTTATAATCAAGCTGTGTTATAATCAAGCCTGTGTGTTTCAATCAAGTGTGTTATACAATCAAGTTTGTGTGCCACAATCAAACTCGTGTGCCACATACAACCTTGCTCGCTTGACCACCTTTCTCACTTGTAATAGTGAAACTCTTCACTTCCAATTCGCTTTCTATCTCCTTAACCAATTTATCGCTCGAATAATTCTTTGGAACGGTAAGCAGACCGATTGCACGATTACCTTTATAAAACCAAAGTTCAAGAATATTCTTTTTCAAAAACTCCTTTGTTGGTATTTTTAACGCTCTTTCAATCTCTTTTGGTTCTGTGGCATCCTTCACCGAATATTCTAACCTTTTTGATTTTACCTTCGGTAAAATCTCACTTCTCATTTGCAAACCTTCAAATTTTGCTTCGCAAAGCTCCGCAAAACAAACATTTAAATATCTTCAATTCCTAATTATTTGCAAAGTGTTACTATGGCAGTTCCACGAAAACTTGCATCTGTTCAAAGAATAAAAGATATTCAACCCATTCCAAATGCAGACAATATAGAAGTAGCGACAGTTTTAGGTTGGCATTGCGTTGTCAGAAAAGGCGAATTTAAGCCTGGCGACTTATGTGTTTATTTTGAGATAGATAGTTTATTGCCAATGACGGATGATTTTTCATTTATGAAAAATCAGAAACCTGTCAAAAGCTATGTGGATGGAAAAGAATATATTGGTTATAGATTAAAGACAATAACGCTTAGGGGTCAAATATCACAAGGGTTGTGCTTACCGCTTTCTATATTAAAAGGGAAAGGTATCCAAACGACACAAGAGAAAATCCAGTTTATGAGTTTAAAGAAGGCGATGATGTTACTTCGCTTCTTGGCGTTGTAAAATACGAGCCTCAAATTCCTGCTAATTTGAGAGGCGAGGCTAAGGGACCATTTCCTTCAAATATTCCAAAAACAGATGAAGTGCGTATTCAAGAATTTCCGCAACTTTTGGAGAGGTATCAAGGAATACCTTTTTATGTTACTGAAAAAGTTGATGGAATGAGCATAACAGTATTTGTTGAAAACGGCGAACTTAATGTGTGTTCAAGAAATCTTAATCTTAAAGACAACGATAACACAATTTGGAAAACAGTAAAATCCTTGAGTTTGCTGGAAAAACTATCTAAACTTGACAAACATATAGCATTGCAAGGAGAGTTTATTGGTCCAGGAGTTCAGAAGAATCCGTTGAAATTAAATACAAATGAAATATTTTTCTTTAACGTGTATGATATAGATGAAGGCAAATATTTCGATTACAAAGATTTTGTTGCAATGTGCGACAAGCTAAATATAAAGAGAGTTCCTCTTTTAGATGAAAAGTTTATGCTTCCAAAAACAGTAGATGAGTTGGTAAATGTTGCAACTCGCAACTCTGTAATAAATCCAAATGTAATGGCAGAAGGAATAGTTGTCAGACCTTTGCACGAAATGAGGGATGTTGATATTGGAAGGCTTTCATTTAAATGCATAAATCCGAAATATCTATTGAAGAATGATGAATAAAAATGGTGATGAATATGGCTGAAATTGCAAGACAACTTGAAGCAAAAGAGTTCAAAGATAAAAATTACAAGCAAAACGCAATATACATCAGATACGCCAACCAAATAATTCTTATAGAGATGTTTGAAGATAGTAAATTTCTTACTTTAATGATAAACAAAGATGGAACTTTTGATTTCAAGATTGGAAGAGGTCCTCAAAATATTGAGTTAAAGAAGGGCTTGAAAAACACCTTAATTGAAAAATATAATTATGATAGCATAATGGATGCGGTTGAAAATAAAAATAAAAGCGACTTACAGAATTTAAAATATATTATTCGTTTGATTTCTATATATTCTAAAATTGCAGAAGGCGTGTAAAAATGACATATGAAAAAAGTTTGTTTGTAAAATTACTTGGCGATAGTCCATACATACGTGTGTTAGACTTCTTGCTAACATACCGTGGCTTCGGCTACTCTAAGAAAGAAATAGCTGAAAATGCGAATGTGTCATACAATACGCTTAACTCTTTCTGGCGTAAATTGTTAAGCGACGGCATAATAATAAAAACAGGACGCAAAGGCAGGCAGGATGTGTTCAGGTTAAATAAAGAAAACAATTTTGTAAAAAATCTTATAACATTGTTTGATAGCATTACAATAGAATCAATAGCGTCTTATTTATCTTAACTTTTAACAACACAGCATTCGCTACTTTTTACTATATTTCTTGAAGTAATGTATGTACTTAACGCGAGAAGCACAAATGAAACTGCGAGAAGAACGGGCTCGTATACAGCCAACGTACCCTGTATGTAACCCGCTGTGCTTATTATTGCAGATGCACTCATTCCGATTATGGCAAGCATACTTGGCACAATGGTACTACAGCAAAGCGCAAGCGGGGCTATGCTTGTAACAACAGCACCAGCAACCATCTTGCTAACATGACCACTTCTTCTCAATACCGCAAAAACATTGAGTACTATCGACAGAGACAACATTATACTCAACGCAATCGAAGTCATTAGTGCGACAGAGTCAAGCCCAAGTACAATCTTATATCCTGAAAGGTTAAGTATTGAACTTTGCAAAAGCACTGAATAAATAATAAAAATCAAAATTGAAATTATTACAAACGTTATGGTATACTGCCTATTTGATAATACCATCTTTATACCGTCAATTGTTGCAAACATATTAATCTCTAATCGTATGATTACAAAATAATATTTAAAAGTTTTGCTATTTCATTTTTCGTATCACAAAGATACGAAAAATGCAAATATTCGTATTCTTGCGGTACTAATATTGTTTCCTGTAAGGGGAAACATTTATGTAGTTCTTTCCTCCTGTAAAAGACAATTTTTGTTGCTTGCATTAAAAATTTCTTTCTCATAAAAGAAATATTTGACAAAATTGTCTTCATTAGGAATGAATTTTTTTTCAAAATTTATAATCAAAAACAACTTTGTTAAATCTAAAACATGTTTAATTTTTATTAGGATAAGCAACACGTTTAATTTATCATCAAACGCTTGTTGTATCGCCTGATTTATCATCAAGGCTTACGGGCTTTTCTCAAAAACCATCTTACAACTCTTTCAAAATTTCTTGAATATTTTCACTGCCTTTTGCTAATCTTCCCGACTTTTCAAGATAGTTGTAAAGCACATCAATCTGTCTATGTGCAGTCTCACGCATTTCTTCTATTCTTTGGTTAATATCTTGTCCTCTATTATAATCATGTGCTGTATCAGCATAACAGAAGCCTTCGTCTTCTTCTAGTTCACCTACTTCTTTAAGTGCTTCTTCTATTTTTTGATAAATATCTTGCATTTCTTTTGGTTGTTCAAGAGTAGCCCACATACCTCTGTCATAGTCAGATTTTAAATCATCGTCGAGATCCTCATATCCTTTATGATATATCACATGAATTTCGTACGGCAATCCTCTATAAGTTTCTCTAAATATCTTTAGACGACCATCTTTATATCCTGCCTTTGCCTTCTCTTTTTCCCAATCTATATTGAGTTCAGGTCTTTCATTTACCATTTTATCACCATAACCATTTGCTGTGCGAAAGATACATTTTATTTACATTTAGATCTTCTATTATATTCTCAATCTTTTGCTTTGTGTTGTCATCGAGTTTATAAAAGTTCTTTATATCCCGCAGGAAGAAGAACACAAATCTTTTGTCGTAGTCGCTTATTTTAAATAACTTTACATATGAACTTATCAATGTTACAGCATCGTCGACACTAAGACGGCGTGTTTCATACAATTTATATCCTTTTTCGTCTGTTGCTTTTGGCTTGTCGCCACCATCCTGCTCATATAATATAATGTAACTTTGTTCAGGACTCTTGCTTTGAATAGCGTTCTCAACAAATCCTACCCAGCTCACTGGATCTTTAAACCATAATTCGGATCTGGCAGATTCAAAACTATCCTTATAATACACATCTACATTGTTTAGAGTTTTCATTTTATCGCTAATTTAATGTGTTAATTAACATTTAAATATCTTTTGGTTTTTTTTGTTATCTATAATCTCAATCGCTTTTTCACAAATGTGCCTGAAATCCTCACTTATAGTTTCGGTTCTTAAAGCTTTTTTTAAAACAATAAAAAATCCGATTTTTCACTTTCTATACTTTTCTCCATAGATTAATAAAAAATTTATGATTTAAAAGAGTTTTTAATACTACCACTTTAAATTGTCTTAGTAAGAAAGAAAATTTTGTTAAAAAATGTCTTCATAGGAAAGAAAATTTTATCTTCCATATCAAAAATTTAATAGTACACTATATAAGATTAGACAAAAGTTATATAGTATAAGTTAAATTTGACTTATAATATGAGGCATATTTATATGAATTTGACTCATACAACGAGTCATTTTAATCGTTTTAATTTGTAATATATTACAAATTTGAAAAAGTTTGTAATGGCATTACAAAGTTTTATGAAATCTTTGCAAATAAAGATAAAATTATAAAATAACTCTGCTATTTTTAAATAGATTTCAAAATAACTCTGCTATTTTTAAAAATAAATCTTTATAAAGTTATCTTCATAAAAATTATATAAAGACGACGCCAAACTATTTGGCAAATTTAAAATATTTTATAAGAGATTTTATAGATGGATAAAAGAATTTGCGATTTGTTTGCTGGTGTAGGTGGCATTAGACTGGCTTTTGAAAGAGAAGGATTTAAAACAGTTTTTGCTAACGACATAGATGCAAAAGCGAAAATAACTTATGATTTAAACTTTCAAAATCCTAAAATGACTCTTGGCGATATATGGAAGATAAAAATAGAAGACATTCCTGATTTTGATGTTTTAACTGCTGGGTTTCCCTGCCAACCTTTTAGCGTGGCGGGATATAGAAAAGGGTTTAATGACGAAAAGAATGGGAATTTGTTTTTCAGGATTATAGAAATAGTCGATGCCAAAAAACCTTCAATTGTGTTTTTAGAAAATGTGAAAAATCTTCAATCGCATGATCGCGGAAGAACTTTCAAAATAATAAAAGAATTGCTAGAAACGCGAGGCTATAAATTAAAATATAAAGTCTTGAATGCTCTTGATTATGGACTTCCTCAAAATAGAGAAAGGATATATATTGTTGGGTTTAAAGATGAAAAAATGTATAATGAATTTAATTTTCCAAATCCAATCAAGAAAAGACCTGATTTTAGAAAGTTTTTAGATAAAAATGTTGATGATAAATATTATTATAATAACAAACCTTTATATGAAAAGTTAAAGCAATATGATATTTCTTTTGATACTGTTTATCAATGGAGGAGAACATATTTAAGAGAAAATAAAAAGGGAGTTGTTCCGACTCTCACAGCAAATATGGGTTCTGGCGGTCATAATGTTCCAATTATAAGAGATGAAAAAGGAATTAGGAAGCTTACTCCAAGAGAGTGCTTTAGATTTCAAGGTTTTCCAGATAGTTTTAAACTTCCAAATATTCCAGATTCATATTTATATCATCAGGCTGGTAATAGTGTGCCAATACCAGTTGTAGAGTTAATTGCTAGAAATATACGCAAAATAATAGAAACCTATTTAAATGTTTAACTTTTTAATATAATAGGATAAATATGGTTAAATTACAATATATGGGAAATAGTATAGAAATAAAAGATAATGGAGAAATAGATGTTTTATATAATGATGTTCTTGGTGGTCATTTTCTTTATAAATTGAACAGGAACTCTTTTGAAGTTTTTGGCGATGTTGGACTTATTGATAGTGTTAGCGGAGATTTCAACAAGATATATAATTCTGTAAAAAAGGCTGTTGATAATGTAAAAAGTAATAATGACGTAAGAAAAATAATTATATTTTTTAATCGCTATCACGGCAAAATTTTAGAAAATGATTATAATTTTATTGAAAAACAAATAAGGCGATTATATGAAAAATGAAAAGAGAATTAAAATGCCTAAAATTTGGAGAGAATATTTTGATGAAATAGAACCTTTCTGGATTGAGTATATCAAAGCAAACTATGAAAACCCGCCTAATGGAGAAAAAATCAAAGAAAAATACGAAGCTTACATAGAAGCAGAAAAGAAAGCAAGTGAAATTTTGAGAAACAAACTTAAAAATAAGATCGTAAAATAATTTTTCACTGCATTAAACAAAAAGGCTTTTAAACATATGTGATGTATAATATTAGTGATTGATGTGGGAGGCATCATAGGAGAAGTTTTTCGTAAGAAAATAAATAAAGACACATATTTGGTTCTCAGCTATGATTGGGAAAGTTATGAATATGGAAAGCATAGCAAAAAGAAAGTAAAATATAGCGGAACATTGCCAGGTGAAGGTGAAACAGTATTTGTAATTGGAAAAGAAAGGTCTTCTGATGATGATTATAGCCCTAAATTTTATAAATTATGGATATATCATGGCGGAAGCGATCTTGATTTTTCCTTGAAGAAAAACATACCGAAAGAAGTATTGAATGCTTGGAATAAAGAGATAAGAAAAATAGAGAAATAATTTACACCCAATTATTTCCTAAAGCATAAGCATATAAAAATTCTTTAAAAGAATTATTAATATAAACAACCTCTGCTTGAACCAATCTTGCATATTTGTAAAATCTGAATTCGTCAAACAATTTCTTCATTATTTTCTTTTGTTCGCCAATAATGTTTGGAGACAAATCTTTTCTATCTTTAACAACGAGTGGATTCATTTTAAGTTTTTTAGAAACATCGGCTATTAGCGATTCAAGGTTATTTGCTTTTTTCGTGTAATATGAATAAGATATATAGATTTTTATTGCTTTTTTCTTTTTACTAAAAACTTTGTCTCCACTCGTCACTGCAATAACAACTTCACCATCGAAGCTTTTTAAAATATTGTTAAGATCTTCAACATCTTTCATTATAAAAGGTTGTTTTAATTTTATGGCTTCTTCTAAATTAGTAGTATTATTAACTTTTATTGTTCTTCCAAACATACCATAACTCCACATTTTCTCTATAAAATTATAATTTTAGAACTTTAAATGTTAGTCACATTTTCCCCAATCAAACATTGTACTGTTAAACATTAAAAACGAGCAATCTGCTCCAACGGAAAGATTATACGCAAGGTTTTTATATCCGTAGATTGTTCTAGTTAAAGGAACCACAATTACGGGTTTTGCTCCAACAGCAACAGGATAAATGTAAGTTATATAAATATAATTACCATGATATGATATGTTATCTGGAGTGATGGAGAGTATATAATAATTTGTTTTATTATTTGCCATCATTAATGCAAAAATGACAACTATTATAACCATAACTGAAAAAACAATATAATAACTTATATCTGCACACATAATACAATGTTATAACTATAAATATTTAAATCTTTCGCCCGCCAAAATTTAGAATTATAACTTTCTTCAATGATAGTTTTAAATAAGGTTTTAAGGAATCTTTTTATGTGTTTTTTCAGTTGTTTGTTAAAAAATAAATTATATTACAAATGGCAATAAATTAAAGTCATCCATATATCATTAATATTCTTAAAATGAGTTTCTATCTCGTCTTCGTTTAATTCGACAAAATTTTCATCTCTTATTTCGTATTCTTCGCTCGTCATCGCTTTATATAGCAAATATTTTCCTTTAGTTGTATTATATCGTATAACAGATGGGTTTGATATGTCTTTGTATGCGCCCCAACTTATAAAATTCGTGAAAGCAAAATCGTGGAAAAGACCAGAAAAATCGTAATAATATATCACTTTTTCTTTCGCTTCTTTCCTGTTTTTCGCTTCTATCATAAATATTATAGTTGTGTGCATTATATCACTTAACTATATCTTTAATATGGTTGCAATTCTATGAATGACAATCAATTAAAGCCACCCATATTTTATTTTTATCTGGAAATTGAACTTCTATATCTTTTTCACTTAATTTTACAAAGAGTTCGTTTCGTATTTCAGCATCTTCTTCTTTTAACGCTTTGTTTAGTAGATGCTTACCTTGAATCGTGCTGTATCGCAAAACTGATGGCTCAAAAGTTTCAGTCTCATCAAACATGCTCCAATCTAAAAACTTGCAATAATCAAACTCGCAATTATAGTTATCATAAAGAGCGTTTTCTGCCTTGCTCTCTGCTTCACTTTTATTATCAGCGTATAAAAACAAAACTATTGTTGTGCGCATTGCATTCGCCATTAAATATAATTATTATTGAATCACTTTTGGTTCTCTTTCAGTTACCTTATAAACTTTATCTGTTTTATCTTTTAATATTTTCTTGGCTTCATCTTCGTCTGTTGTTAAAAATGCTCCGCAATTTCCGCAATAGTATCCTAATTTCGTGTCTTCAAATTCAATATCATCATATGATAACTCTCCATCCTCATCCAATTCGCACAAGGTGTGAGCAAGTCCTACATATAATAGGTTACTTATTTTTTCTTTACAAACTGGGCATTTCATTTTATCACAATATAATAAGTTAATTAAAGTTTAAATATGTTTTGTTTTTATTTATTATTGCTTAATTTTTTAAATATGTAATATAATATTTTATCGCGGGTAAGTCCAAGCCAGAAAGTGCACCTTACAATCGACAATGGTGCACAATATTATTATCTGGCTTGGGTCCGCATTTTATATTAAAATCATAGCTAAAATATATCCTATAAATATATAGCCACAAACTTGATATTGGTTTATAAAATAATGTTTGAATGACTTAAAACTTTCCCAGTTAGTAATTATGTTTAATTTTGTTTTATTTAATTTTTTAATTAAAGCGTATTCAAGTGGAGAAAAAATTAAGAATATTAAGAGGACAAGTATAATCATTTCTATGAAAGAAATATTGCCTATATAAAACAATGCTCCGACAATTGAGTATAAAAACACATTTTCAAGCAAAACAGATATTTTTGTTGTGGCACTTATATTTTCGTTTATTAAAAAGTTTTTAAGTCCTTTTAAATGAGCCAATGGAGGAACGTATAATAGAAAATTTTTCATAAATAATAATATTACGCTTTAATTTAAATAGTATATGTTGTATTTACTTATGATGATCTGGAAGAATTGAAGAAAGAAATTAAAAGTGGTGATTTTGATACAGAATTAAATAAAAAACTTAAAGAAGAAGCAATTGAGACTATAGACAAATTGATGGAAATTTGCAACGCTGAACATATGGATGGTTTATATTTGAGTATTTACTAATTTTTTTGCTTATGACTTGTAAAAGTCAAAAGCATCCTTAAAAACTGGCGAACTTATATCTTTAAAGTTTTTTACTTCTGATTCGTCATCAGTCACATATAATCTTTTTCCTACAAATATTCCTGCACTTTTATAATCTTCTTGTATGTCTCCACCGCCACCTTCTGTAGATTGCCTTAAAAGAAGCGGTAAGCAAATAGATATTTGTTTAAATGATCCTTTTACAAAAACCTTGTTATCTTCATTTATCAGATATAAAGTTTTTTTACTTTCTATTAGATCCTGAATTTCATCGCTAAAGAATAAATCTTTAGCTTCTTCAAGAACATTATCATTATCATTGTTCATCTTTTCGTATAATCCTTTGAATTTTTTGCTTGTATCATAATCTCCAAGTAAAACCAATCTATCTCCAGCCCAGCGATCCATTAGCAAAGCGATTATAAGTCCGCTTTCATCTATATTTGCTGTCCATTCCCAAAGTTTAAAACCACCTTCTGGTTCTAGAAACTCTTGCTTGTCTAAATTTATACATTTGAAGTATTGTCCCATATTTACATCAAATATATTATGCAAAGACACATTTAAAAAGGTTTAGGCTGATTTTGTATATTTGTGTATTCAGCCACTACGGGTATATGTTTTTGCATATTGAAACATATATTGTTGCGCATAACCAGCTAAACTACCAAAACGTTGCGATGCGAAGGTATGTATTTCACTTATTTTTACCTTTCTATTATGAAAATAAACGTGTTCTACAATACGTTTGATCCAGACATCTATCGGAAACGCCTCTCCTTTTCCATATCCAAAAAGAAGAATGCAATCAGCAACTTTATCACCAATTCCTTTAAATTTCATAAGTTCTTGTTTCGCCCCCTCATAAGTTTTGCTATATAAAGAATTAAGGTTTATTTTTCCATCTAAACAAGCGTTTGCAAACTCGTGCAAATAGGCATATCTATATCCTACGCCACAGGACATAAGGTCGCTTTTAGAAGCTTTTGCTATGCGTTTATAAGTAGGAAATAAATAGGTATCGCCTTCTCTTTCTCCAAACTTCATCATCATCTTTTGCACGCTGTTTCTTATGTTTTTTATGTTATTGAATTGTGATATAATAAAAGAAACGCTAGCGATCCAAGGGTCGCTCTGAGTGAGTCTCATTCCATAAAATGATTTTATTGCTTTTTTCATAAATACATCTGTGCCTATTTTACTATATATCTCTTTCATATCGCTATCAAGTCCAAGCATTTTTCTTACTTCCTTTTTCGCTTCTTTCTCAGAATAATCTCCTTTGTAATTATAATCTATTTCAAACGCATGCTTGCCAACTTCACTAAGCCTAACATCAAAAATGCCCCTTGTTGTTGCAAATGAAATGCCAATGGGCTTTTGCTTAAACTCGCCTATGAAGTTTAGCACCTGACCACTTGAAAACGTGAAAAATGGAGAAAAATCTTTTACCAGCATAAAAACCACAACAAATATAAATTATTAAAACCAAAAAAGAAAATAAAAAAAGATTCTTATTTAATCACTCGTCGTCCTCTTCTTCATTTTCTTCATAGTCTTCTTCATCTTCATCTTCAAATTCATCTTCCTCTTCGGTGTCTTCCTCATCCTCATCTTCAAGGTCTTCATCTTCGTCTTTTGGCATCAAACTCACCAAATTTACATCTTGTTTTCGGTTTAAAATGTAATTATGGGATTTTTATTGACTAACAAGGAGTTTAGCCATAAATTTGCCAAGGGTTGTCCAAGGATACCATTTTGCTTTACTAAAACTTTTAAAATCATCAGAATATCTAATTTTTATTTCCTCTGGTTCATTTGCATCTGTTAAATCGACCTCATATATATACTCTTCATCACCATCTAATTCACCGAGTCTTTCGACGCCATATCCTAATTTTTCTTCGCCATTTCCATATTCCTCAAGCTTTTTCTTTTCATAATAAATAAAATTAGCTCCGACATAGTCAGGATAATCACCTTGTCTTGGTTCTGGTTCAGAATAGTACCATTTGAAAAAATCATATAAATCTGGAATCACTGATTCAGGATAACCATCTGAATGTCTATATATCTGAACAGAAGTTCCGCCTTTTTTCATAAACTTTATTTGACATCTTGTACTCATAACATTACCAATATGTAATAATATTATACTTTTAAATACATTTCGGTTTTAGTAGAAATGAAAATTGCAAAAACATTTAAATATATTCTTTATTAAATTAAATAGTAGATGGTGATGTGGTACTGGAATATAGAGACATTGTAGAGGAAGAAGTGTATTGGTACACGCGGGATGAAGGAGTAGCAGAGGTGCTCGGTTATAGAAGTCAAAATGCATATGACCAAATAGAAGATGCTATTAAAGACCAGCTTTATAATGAAGATATGTATGGATATTTATTAGAGATAGCTAAAAAAGAAAAAGATAAACAGAAGGCAAAAGAAAAGGTAGATGAGGAATTAAGAAAGATGATATTAGAGGCAGAAAGAGAACTATCTCTAGAAAGTATTTTATAACGCTTAATAATTTTCGTATTCGGCGTCAATAATCTCTTTCAATTTTTTAAAACTTAGTCTTTCATATCTCGTTCCGTCAGGTAAAATTAATTCAGCGTTTCTATTTCTAGTTTTTATGTTATAATAAAGCCTTACAGTGAAACCTTTTATATTTTTATACTCCCACATATATGTTGTATCGCTTATTTTAGTACCAGTTTTTCCTTCTAAGAACGGATCATTTAATACACTAAGAAATCCTTTACTAGCCAAATAATGATTTATATCAAACTTCATAGTTTCATCACCTATAAGGTTAAAATATCATTAAAGTTTTAATAATTATCATTATTTCTTAAATTCTTTACTATATTTCATAGCCATTTGCTTCTTTTTCTCAAATATGCCTAAATGCTTTGCACAGCTGATGCAATAATAAACCTTTCTCGTTTCTGAAAAAATAATATCGTTCCCAGAATGTAAATCTGTTGAAAAATTTATTCTTTTTTCAAATACTACTGCCTTGTTTCTTGGAATTTTTCTTCCACAGTTATCACAAGTAACTAGCGGTTCTTTTCCTCTCATAAAATCACTTTTAATATAAACTTTAATTGTATCGTTTAAATAATTTTTTAAATCGTAAAACTTTCTTATAATTGATTTGTATGAAAGAAACCACAATACAAAAAATAGTAAAAGACTATGCAAAACGTTCTTTTGGCAAAGATTTCGTTTCAATCTTATATCTTGGAAAAGATAAAGGTATTAAAGGATTCAATGTTTATGAATTTAAGTTGTTTTTGAAGACAGGTGAGTTTTATTTTAATGTGATAGAAATACAAGAAGGAAGAAAAAGAAAATTACTTTATGACTTAACTCCAAAAGAGTAAATAGAAATTTATGTAGAATGTGATTTTTTTGTTATAAAATATCTTATTATTGAAAACAAAATACCGGCTCCAATTACAAAAAATACAAAGTATCCTTTAAAGTTTATAGGATTGTTTATTAACCCGAAAACATATGGCAACAAAATATAATAAAATAAAAGATATAAAGGAATTAAAGTTAAAACTAATAATTCTGCAATAATAAGTTCTTTACTATGGAATAAAAATTCCTTTGTTTTATTTTGAATGTATGTGGGATTATCAGCGTTTTTAATTATATCTTTATACGCACTTATCATTTCTTTTTGGTGAAACTTCATCTTATCTTTGTTATATAATAAATTACCTATGTAATATGATATAAGAATATAGAGAAATGCTATAAGAAACAATAAAATAAATTGGTCGTATACTGCGATCGTAGAATCACTTGCGACGAGTGGAGCGCAAAAATCGACAACAGTCGATTGTGAGCTCACATTTGCTCCACTCAATATATATTATAAAATTAAGATATTTAAATGTTTCGGTTGAATGCGAAATTACTAAACAACTAAATAATGATAAGAGGAACTCTCATTTCATCTTCTGACAAGCCTGAATGAATCCCGATAGGTCTTTTATTGTTTTGATTTATATTAGGATAAACATACTCTAACGCAACATTATTTTTTGCTAACAAAATATGCGTACCAAATCTATATCTAATCTTTTCATTTACTTTATTTTTGCCAAATATTCCTGTTCTTATTACTTCATCGCTGTATTCAAGCATAGCATACTTTGAGTAGTTTTCAGCAATGTATTTTTTAAGATCGTTTTCATATTTGGGAACGACATTCATAAACATTATTCTAGCATCACCCCAAGGAGGACCATAAAGATAATTCATTATCTTGCTCTTACTATCTATAATTAACCATTTATTTACTTTTGTATGACCGTGGTCTGCGGTGATAATAAGATTATAATCGCTTTTTTCAAGTGTTGGTAAGAGGATGTTTTTGAGTTCGTTTAATAAAAGTGCTGTTGCGTTTATTGAAGCATCAGAAAGAGGTCCATACTTATGTTCTATTGAATCAATTAAGGAATAATAAACATATATAAAATCATATTCATCTTTAATGACTTCATTTTTTAATTTTATTAACATATCTGATTGCATCGTGTATTTATCTATCTTTATTTTATTATCGCCATTGCATGGTGGTTTTTCAACAGACCTATCAAAAAGAAGCATAAGATTTCTATTTTCTGCAATTTTTAATAGAAGATTTGGTTTGGGAATTATATTTCGTATACCAAGCTGATCAAATTTAAAATTTTCATTTAGCGCTAATGAATCTCTATATGGCGCAACAACAGCTCCTAGTTCTTTGGAATACACATGCCATCCAACTATTCCGTGTTCAGATGGAGTAAGACCCGTTTCAATCGATGTTAGAGCCACAGTGGTTGTGGAAGGAAAAACAGTAGTTATTTTCTCAATTTTCCAATTGTTTATAAACTCTAACTTTCTCTCGCTTAAAGTCTTGCTTAAAAGGTTGTATCCTAATCCATCTACAAGCATAAATATTTTCTTTTTCTTTCCACCAGTACGTTTTCCTCTATTTGCCATATCTTTTATTATTGAGAGATTGCTATTTTTATAGTCTGGAAATATAAAATTATTTTCTCTCGCTTCGTCAAGAAAATCATTCATAATCGCACCATTATATTTTTGTATAAGAAAATTTAAATACCTTTCCTTATCAAGTTTAAAACAATTTATTTTATTTCATTCCTTGAAAATGACTTTTTTCAGTTGTTCCATAAGGAGTTTGAGCCTTGCTTTCAAGCCTTTCAAAAATTATATGTATTACACCTTCTTTTGGCTTTAATACAATTTCTTTATCTCCGAGATTTTTAACACTTACAAAAAGTCGTCCCTTATATCCAGCATCAACAACTGCAAACATGCCAACAAGTCCGTTTCGTGAATATCTACTTCTAAGATATAGCAATCCTATTATGTCATCTGGCATTTCTATCTCTTCAACGGTTTTTAATCTGCGGAATTCCCCTGGCTTTATAGTGACTTCATCAACATCTTTAAAATCACTTCCATCTTCTATAAATACTGATAAATCATATCCATTACTCGTAAGATGCTCAAGATTAAAAGGACTTATTTTTAATCTACCAGATTGAATTTCATTTAATATGTTTTTATCTGAAAGCATATTATCAAAATAAGATAATCAATAAAGTTTAAAATTTAATGATTACAAACTGACCTTTTCACACCAAGCCAAAAACAATGTTCTTTCTGGATCAATTTCATCTTCGCTTTCGGTAAGGTATTTATAATAATCCCATTTAAACAAATCTGGAAGATAAGGATATTCGCTGTATCCGTGACCAAGACTCAAATAATATCCCAATTTACTTTTGCATAGATACACGTTTGATTTTGGTTCTTTTCTTTCTGTATTTTTAAATTCTCCTATCTTCTTCATTTTAACCTTTATTAAGCCATCGAAGAAATAGAAGTTTTTCATTAGTATATCTTTTGGAAGTAATCCTTCACTTTTGAGAGTTTTTATTTCGTCTTCGTTTAAATATTTATAAAGTTCATATTTCTTCCCATTTATTACGCAATAATAATGCTTTTCATCTGTATCTGATTGTCGCATAAATTTCACCGTTTAGAGGAGCGTTTCCATAGTTTTTAATTGTCATTGTTATGATTGATGGAACGGCTTCTCCACTTATTTGTTTTATACCATTTAATTTATTGAAAACAATACTTGTGCTCGTGTCGTTTCCAAGATAATCAATATTTAGTGAAACTTGCGCATTAGCGTTTTGAGGAAAGTCAAATGTCATGTTTATAGAACCAGCTTTTTGTATCAATATCATATATTGGTCGTATTGAGTTATATTAGCAAATACTCCGCTCCCTACTTCGCCATAAATATTCGCTGGATATAAATTAGCAATTTTGAATGTATATGAAGTTATGTTTGGCTGGTTAACTACTCGGATGTTTTCTTTGTATTGTATGGCATTATCTATAAAAGATAGTATAATTGCGTATACAGCTAGAATAAAAAGTGCAATCAAAATTATGGTGTATTTTGTTTTTTCTTCTTCGTCTTTTACATTTTTTCTAATATTTGCTTTCTCATAGTTTTTCATAATAATATTCATATCTTATTGATTTAAATTTTAAATGGATTGGAAAAAGAGTTTATTGATTTCTTGATAAAAAAGTTCAAAAACGGAATAACCATTCAATATATTAAGGCTAAAACAGATTATGTTTCGGTCTGCTTGACGGCAAAGGCTGGAGATTCTTATGATCCTAATGATAAAATAGGCTTAACTCATTTATATGAACATGTATTTGTCTCAATGCTTGAAAATTTACATAATTATAATGATTATATAGAAAAATTAGGATTTTATCAAAATGCAGATACATCAAACACACTAATGAATGTATATTTTGAAACTTATAGAAATATGATTCCAAATGTGTTGCTCGGAATCAAAAAACTAATAGAGAATTTTTCCATTATTGGAAAAGTGTTTAATGTAGAAAAAGAAGCTGTTAAAAACGAAGTATCTAAAAGAAATTTGGAGTATGATGAGTTAATAGAAAACTATGTAAGTAAACTCTTTTTATTAGAAAGAAATCGCAGAGTACAAACCATTAAAACTATCTCAAAAATAAATATAACCGATTTGTTAAGATTTCATAGTTTCATATTTTCAAAAGATAATGTCACTTTCACAATTTATGGAAAGCTTTCTAAAAAATTAGAGAGAGAAGTTAATGAAATAATTTCGAGTATTTCTTTACCCGAGAGGAAAGAATTAGAGAATTATAAGAACTATACTAAACCATTAAGATTTAATAAAAGAAATGTTGGAATTATAGTTTTCAGAGTTCCTAAACCGAACTTTAAAGATTATTTATCTGAACAAATATATAAAAATATAATGACTAGATTTGATGATTCTTTATTATACAAATTTATAAGGGAGGAGGAAAAAGCTACTTACGACATTACATATGATGCTATTGATGGAATAAACGAAAGACTTTTTTATTTTTATTTTATTGGGAATCCTAAAAACGTTAAAGATGTAAAAAAGAAGATAGATCTTCGCAATAAATTCTTTAAGCAGACGAAAAAGTTATTTAATCTTGGCAAAAGAAGAACCATTATAGAGTTTCTTAAATCTGCCGAAACTCAAACAAATTTTACAGAGGATCTTGCATATTACTATACTACTTTTGGAGTTAGTTTGGATAAAAAGTCTTTGATTAAAGAAGTAGAAAAACTCAAATATTCATACTATAAAAAATGGCTGAAAAGGATTTATTCAAATATGTATATCGAATAGCATAAATAAAAATAAAAAATAAAAGCAAACCTGCAATAAATGCAGGTTTAAAAGCTTAATAATGGATTACTTTTTTGCCTTGGTCCTCCTTGCCATTTTTGTTCTGGCTACATATCCTTCGCTGTCGACAAAGTAAATATAGCCAGCTTCTCTTTCAATCTTCTCTGTTCCTACTTTTGCTTTCTTGCCTGTTTTATTGCTCTTCATAGGGCTTTGCCAAACATACCCGTCGGAACCTAGATAATACAAAAATCCAGGTTTTCTTTCAATCTTTTCTTTAGATACTCTTTCTCCAGATTTAGCCATATTTATCACAAATATACTTATATTTTTGCAGTTTAAAATAAAATTTCGAGGAAAGAGTATAATTTTAAGCACTTTTAATAAAAATTAGATTATGTCTGAAAAACCTTTTATTATAATTCCAGTGAAGAAAAAATATATAGCCGATGAAACAGGAGATTTAACGCCATATACTTATTACAAGTTGAAATTAAATAAAAACTTAAAAATGATATTAAAAAAGATTGCAATTAATGTTAAAAATAAATCAAACATTAAAAGATATGAATTTTTGGCTATTCCAGATTTTAATTCTTGCCAAGAATATTATATAAAGCCTATGAAAATAAATCATAATTTAGAATTAACTGACGAATTAAAAGCTTTAAGTGAATATTCTGCAAAGCAATGGCGTGTAAACGAATATTACTTCTATGGCGACGAAAGTGCTAGAGATATAGAGTCGTTATTATCATCCGTAGGATACCAAATTTATAAAAATAAACTTGTTTTGGGTGTTTTTACAAGCGAAGGAGGTATATCAGAATTTAAACCTCTATTCAATAAAAGACTTTTGATTCCATCAAAATTCAAATCGGTTTTAGATGAAATAGAACTAAATTCTTGGCGAATAAATATATTACTAAACTTGCCAGATAACTTTAATGATGAAAATGGTGTAAATTACAAAGGAAGCCTTGGAATTAAAAGTTTTCTGTTTAATCGTTTTATAGAAAGGCTAATTGACCTCCGCCTTCTTTATAAGAAAGACAGGTGGGTGTATGATGTATACAGGTTATTTAATTTTGACGATGATAGGAATAGATACTTTATATACGAGGCGATGAAACTTCCAGAAATAAATAACGAAACTTTAAAACCTATTCTAGAGAAAGCACAAATAGACTTGCAACTGAGAAAAGATTTGTTTGAGCAGTTTTATTCAGATATATTAACTCATTATATATCTCATAGATATGAAGAGTTTATACAAAACGAAAAAGAATTAAAACCTGTTTTATTAAAGGTTCTTGGAATAGACTACAAGCAAGAGAACTAAACTCACTCATACTTTTCATAAATAACTTTTACAGGATTTCCAAGCAAAGTATTGTATATTATATTTTTAACATCGTTATTTGTTAATTGCTTAAACTTATCAACTTCACTAGGTTTTATATTTGTTAGTATGTATTTAACTTGAACCTTGTTAGGTGAAAGCACTTTTACTGTAAACTTCATAATGCTACCATCAAACAATTTAGCAGAATATAATTTAATCTCTCCTTCTTCAGACTTCTGAAATATATTTTCATCGAAATCAATTATAGCATTAAACATTTTTTCTTCTATCATACAATTCTTTGGAAATTTTTTGGTTTAAATTAGTATTCTCCGCTCAATTTTCTTTTGATATGTTCTTTGAAAGGCTCAAAGAATTTTGTTTTATACAAAAGATAAACTATGATTAGTATAACTATTATAGAAAGCCAGTATACAGTGCTTTCTTTTTTGCCAAAAGATAAATTAAGGATCAAACTCTGTTTTGGAATTAGGAAAGTATAGTTAGAATTCTGACCTAATGTTTCTGGACTTGTGAAGTTAAGTAGAATTGAGTATTGTGAAAATACAGGTGCAGTCACATAAACAGTGTTTCCGTTTGCTGAAATAGATGTGACGGTTGAGTTCGGATTATATTTTATATAAAATGTAGAACCTACAGTTAAGTTAATTTTTGTTTCACCGAGTTTTGATGGTGTTAATGTGTATCCTCCGTTCATTATACTAACTTCAACATTTTCATTTATTGAATTGTTGAGCGAATATAAAAATGTTTGATATTCGTTTGGATAAACGCTTATTTTATATGTGTTGTTTCCTAGATAAGAAGGCTGATAGAAAAGCATTGTATAGACTTTTGTTGGATAAAGAGTTGTGGAAAAGCAAAAATCAAGTTTGCATTCGTATAATAGTAATTCATTATAATCTTTAGATATGTTAAACGACATTCCGCTATTTTCCACTATTATCGAAGATATAGGTGTCGATAAATTGTGTAGATATTTATCATATTCTGTAATAGGTTCAGTTTCTGGTGAAGAATATGACTCTGGAAATATCACAGAATAGTTTCCATTAAAGTTAACACCTGAAAGTGTTCCCGCACTTGGTTCATAACTGTATCCGATATTTCCATAGTAAGTTCTATTGTATGTGGAACTATTTTCTAAAATATTATAAAATAGTTTTTCAGTTTCAGGAGTGAAGTTTTTCCAAGTCGTGTTGAAATTTAATTGCTGGCTATCAACAAGCACATAATTTATTCCGCTATAATTATATGGAGGACAACTTGCCCAATTCGAAACATAGTTCTTTGCTATTGGAACATTGCTTAACACTCCTTTCCAAAAATTCACCTTTTCACATAGTTGTTTAGAAGGTTCTATATAAAAGAAATACATATTTTGAGTATATAAAAGCGGATTTAATAAATTGTAATCTCTTTCAAACATGGTTTGGTTTGGAGAGAGAACATATGATGTCTGAGGTATAATGCACACGTTTCCTATTTTTGTATATGGGCAACCATCAAGATAATATTCTTCAAGCATATGTTCGTTTTGCAAAAATTGAAATGGAGGCGAATTAAAGAATTGAGTTTTGTTTATATATCCTTGAGCATAAGCAAACAGATCACTTGCACCTTGAAATATCATATTCATCATTCCAGACAATCCTTGAAATTGCTCAAAAATCCCGCCGTTTCCAGTTAATGTTAAACCTGCTTTATACATAGAAAAGGCGCTCTTATATTCATTATCATCTGCTATTGTCATATATGTAGGATAATAGGCAGTAGCTTCGCTATATATATCAGGGTAAACCCAAGTTGGTCCAAACATATAAACTTTGCTTGTTATGTTTCCGTTTTCAACTGCTGTTGTGTTTAAAAATGAAGCATCAAAACTTTCTAATAAGGTGTAGTTTGGAGAATAGATTTGAAATTCTGTTCCAGGAGGTATGGTAACATATGAATATGAAGGCTTTGAAGGTATAGAAGATTTATATAAGACAAAACTATAATTTAAATTTTCAGCTATTCCGTTTTCGTTCGTCTTAAACATATTCATTGCACTCATATTTGTACTAACATTTATGTAAGAAGTTTGATTAGTATTATATTCAAAATTCTTTGACGCAAATAATTCTTTTGTTGAATTATAAGATTGTGTTGTTGAAACTGAACTCGTATAGCAGGTCACTGTTTCGGTGTATGTTTTATTATCTTGTGTATATGTTATTGTTTTTTGATATTGACTATGAGTTATGTTAATCTGAGGCGGATTAAAGTGAGTATTAAAAGTGTAAAAATTCATAGTGTAAGAATACTTACTGTTTAGCGATGCGAATAGTTGCTTTAAGGCACTTGGATTTTTTATTGCATTTACTGAAATATTGAATTCGAGAAGCGTTTGATTTGTGAAATTTAAACGTGTTGAGTTTTCATATGCAATAGAACCGTTTATATATTTAGCGCCATATGTTACATTATTAGTTTCAAAACTTATATCAGTTGGTGTAGCTTCTATTATTGATGGTCCATAAAAACTACCATTTGTAATTTCTTGGTAATAATTCGCTGGATATAGTTTATTAGAAAACATTATGTTGTAAAATTGGTTTTTGATGTTTTGCTCTTCCTGTTGTATTGCACTACTAAGACCTATTCCACCATTACAAGAATCGTAATATTCTATTGGTCCGCTACTTAAAGTTCCGTGAAATGGATATTCGTTTACAGATACATTATAATAAGCATAATTATTTATTTGGTTTTGAACGGCAATATCTAAAGTTATATTTTTATATATACCAGATGTTACATTTATACCATTCTTTTCAAGTAATGTTGTATTTTGATTTTTAATATAATTTATCGGCACTAATAATTGCGAATAATTTAATTGCTCTTCTGCTTCGTATCCAGATGGAATTATACCAGGATATACTCCCAACAGAGCAATATTGTTTTGTATTAATTCTGGACCTTCATACCTTGGAAATATGTTGTTATTTTTTATTCCATAAAGTAAAGAGTAGTATAAAAATTGAGGATTATCGTATTTTGTAGTTAGCATAAAGTAGCTTAACGAATTTATGTATTTATAGTAGTCTATAAAATAAGGCAACGATAGATCCGTTGAATTGCCTAAACAAGATATATATTTTATACTGAAATTTTTATATTGATCATATGAAGTTAGTGCTATTGAGTCTTTTAAAGATTCTGGCGAGGTAGTACAAACATTGCTGTAATTTGCGTATGTCGAATAAAAAAGCTTACTAAATATGTCTTTCGGAATACTTAAAATAACAAGAGAAGTTAAATAATTATTTATTTCTGTATTTATAGAATTATTTATTGCGTTTGGCTCTATTTCATTAAGTTCTGATGCACTCGCATTATATTTGGATAAAAGTGTTCCGTTCGCAGTAAAAGTTGCATTTTTTAATTCGCACAAATTTATGAAAAATCTATCTACAATGGAGTTACCTGTATAACTGCCATTACAAAATACTGTTCCTTTCATATTATTTAGAAAAGATTGAGGATATGCTATTTTTCCTAAGAAAAATGTTGTCCCAGTAGATGAATTCGAATAATTAAAATATGAGTTGTAGAAGTAATACGGATAATATACATCATATATAGTTGAGCCATTATTATAAAAATAAAAATAGTATGAAGGCTTTATTGATATATTCATAGTGGTATAATGAACAAATTTATTAGATAGCCAATTTTCTATATTCTGCGGGTTGGATGTAATATTTATACTTGACGCTCCGGAAATCATAAAAAGAAATTCAAAAGCAAGTATATAGTATAAAATTGTTTGTCTCATCTCAATTCTATAATTAGTTATCGATTTTAAAAGTCTAATCCCACACATTATTTGAAAGCATCTCACCGTATGTGGCGTAGTTTATTATATCCATTAGCGTGTCTTTCAAAGTTTCATCTTTTACTTTTTGCTCTATGTTTTTGTTTGTCGTTAGATTTTTATATCTTGCTATTTTATCTCCAAGTCTAACAATAATTCCTATAATTCCGAATTTTAGAATATTATCTGAGCCGTAATCGTTATTTTTAGAAACTCCAAGATTAAAAGATTCATTTAATATTGACTCTATACTTGTTTTATTCATTTCTAACATATTAAATAATGCTGTGTTTTTAACTTTGTCAAAAACAGGTTTAATATCTACAGGGTCTATAACTCCTATTAAGAGTTTTCTAAATGCTATCTGTAAAAGCTTGTCGCATTTATCAAAATCTGATATTAAAGAAGTATCTATGCTATTATGAAGATAATTATTAAAGTTATCAGACCAAGACATTTTTATCAATAATGATTTTTATTTTATAGTTTAAAATGTAGGCAATTGAAAATTTTTACATCTTATTTTTAAAACTAAATGTTTAAATTGAAATAGATGGAAGCGATAGAGGAAGCATTATTGATTTTATTCAGTACTATTGTTGTAGTTTCCTTATTATACTACTTATTACAATATAGCGAAGCAAACAATCTTAACTCACAAATATCTATAATTAAAAATTTGCTTTCAACTTCGATTAAAATAGTTCCTAATATAAATAATATAACTATAATAAATTCACAAAATCCAATTCAACTTGATGTTTTTATAAGTGAACAGTATTTATCAGGTAACTCTGTTCTAACTTATAATGAATCTTATAAAGACGTTGTTTTATCGCCATCGACCATATTAAATTTGACTTATGATGACCCTGTATCTGTTTATATAGAATTCAATTATCCTGAAAATGGCGAAAGCGTCTTTACTTATTATTACAGGTATCCTATAAACTACCTCGATATAAAGAATTTATATTCTGGAACAGCGGTCTATATAAATAATAATTTAGAAAAAATATCACTTTATTCAAATCTGTTGCCATTGAATTCTTCCTATAACAATGTCACTCTTATTTCAAAGTATTTTTATTACACTTATCAAATTTTAACTAACGGGTATGGAAATGTGTATAATATAACCCTGCCAATAAATATAACACAAAGAAGTATATATGTTTATACTAATAATGGAATTATAACAAAGCCAGCTGTAAACGCATCAGTAGAAATAAATAACATAGAAACACTGCGCACAAATAGTAATGGGCAAGTTTCTTTCCTCTATTCGGGAAATATTATAAAACTAAATATATGTTATAACGGTTGCAATAATTCATTTTATCCATCGATCAGTGGATTATATAATCTATCAACTAATAATAAGTTTATAATTTATGAAAAATACCCAACATATATTTACACATTGTTTTATGCAAATAAAGGAAGCAATTTATATACTGTTGTTCCAGGTTCATTGAGTTTTAAAAATACCAACAACAATATGAATTATTATATAGAAACACCTGCGAATTATTCGTTGAACTTGCTAACAGGAGGGTATTATGATGTTTTCGGATATACGCTTTATAATAAGACATATACCCAAATGAGTGATATTCCTGTTTTTTCAAATTATTCATTTATTTGCATACCAATTATTCCAGGTGTTTTGACAGAAACAAATTATACATGTCCAAATGCTTTGATTAAAAGTGTTCCCCCAAGCCCGACAATACATTGGATAAACACAACATTTAATGAAATTGGCTTACCACAAGGAAGTTATTGGAACGTTACCTATGGCGGAATTACAATATCTTCAGAATCAAGTACAATTGTTTTTAATTATTATATAAACAATCAAAGCACGGCGAATTTCACAGTTCCTAATCAAAAAGTATATGGCGAACTATTTGTAGCAAGTCCGAGAAAAGGCAGGCTTACTGCTGGTTCCAGTCAAACTATAATATTTAGACTTCCTAATGTGACATTTGAGGAAATAGGATTGCCAGCAAACACATTGTGGAATGTAACTTACAATAACACATTGAAATCTTCTAGAACTCAATATATAAACTTTTCTAACGAAAACACTACAAACTTCAATTTTACAGTTGGGAGCCCAATACTTATAAATTCAACGGCTGGATACTTCGCAAATATAACAAAAGGAACAATAGGATATGATCAAAGTTTGCAAAAAATAAACTTTACAGAAAAGTTCTACTTAAACGAGACGCCAATACCATTATCTGGTGGCAAAGTTTCACCTGGATCTGGTTGGTATGATGCAAATTCTATTATAAACATAAGTGAAACACCAAATAATTATTATGTGTTTAAGGAGTGGCAAGGCTATGGTAATGGAAACTATACAGGTACAAATTCTATTGCTAAAATAATACTAAAAAGTCCGTTAGTTGAAAACGCAATTTATTATACACCAGTTTATATAACATTTTATGCCAATCAAACAATATTAAATTCGACAGCAAACGTCTTAGAGGTTGATAGTGCAAATTATATTTATAACAACCCTATTGCGAAACTCGAATTCGCTTATAATTCATTGGTTAGTTATACTTATGCGAATAGCATTACATATAATAATGGGATTAAACAAGTCTTTTCATCTCTAAGTGGTTGTGGTCAAACAACAGAAAGCGGTTCATTTTATGCAACTCAAAATTGCTCGATTACTGGCAACTATATAACGGTAAAGGCAGTTTCATTTGAAGAAGTCGGATTGCCAAGCAATACAATGTGGAACGTCACATTTAATAATCAATTCGAATCTTCAAACACGCCTTACGTGAATTATACCTACGGGCAAATCACAAACTCTAGTTTCAAAATTGGTAGCCCAATATATATTTCAAATACTATAAGATACATTGCAAATCCTTCTAATGGAATTATAGCAACAAATCAAATAAATCAAACTATAGATTTCATAGAACAATTCTACTTTAATGAGTTTGCTACGCCAACAAACGGTGCTTCTAAATTATCGCCAGGATCTGGATGGTATAACGCAAGTTCTACATTAACTATAAGCGAAACACCAAACACAAGTTATGCGTTTATTGGATGGAATGGAATAGGAAACGGTAGTTATACTGGTAATTCAGTAAGTGCTAATATAATAATGAATTCTCCGATTACAGAAAACGCAGTTTATAATTATATCCCTCCTACTATCTATTTGAATGAAACAAATTCAACGATAGATGTCGGGCAAATATCCGATTTATATGCTATTGTAACAGGTGGAACACCACCATATTCATATGCATGGTATAATGCAACGACAAGTAATTCAGGAATTATTACAGGATCAACAACTAATAGTTTGATCATAAAAGGCGTGACAACAGGTACTTTCAAATATTTTGTAAACGTTACTGATAGTCATCCAGCGACTGTCGAGTCTAATACTATCAGTTTAATTGTAAATCCACCTTTAATGGCTAATCCAATAACACCTACAAATGCGGTTATAGCTCCTGGTCAGTCTATTACATTAACTGCTAATCCATCTGGCGGAACACAACCATATTCATACCAATGGTATAGTGGAACATCATCTAATTGCTTAAATGACGCCCCTATAAGTGGAGCGACATCAAACACAATTACGGTAAGTCCATCATCAAGTACTTATTATTGCTATAAGGTGACAGACAGCGCATCAACTCCTGAAAGCAATATGTCTACAGCTGATCTAATAACCGTTAGTCTTATACTGTATGAAGTTCCTATAACAATCACTAATTCACAAAGTTCAGCAACGCCAAGCCCATTCCAGCAGATGATACAAATAAACGAAAGCAACTATGCAAACTACATTGCCTACAATGGCAACATTGCGAACTTTGAATTCTTCACACAAAGTGGATCTGTATTGCCTGCGTGGATAGAAAGCAACAACAGTGGCACATTAACAGTTTGGGTGAAATTGCCAAACGGAATCCCCGCCTCATCATCAATAACCATTTATCTCGGCTTTTCGTCTAAAACAAAAAATCTATTAAACGCATCAGGAACATTTGGAATAGGGGAAGCCCCACAGTTAAGCTCTACCTATGCTGAATATGATGATGGTTCAAGCGTATTTAATAATTACTGGAACTTTGCTGGAACAAGCTTACCGAGTGGATGGAATGTCGTATCAAATAGTGGATATGCTTATGCGAGTGTAAATAATGGTCTTACTGTTACTTCTAGTAATACAGGCGGACATTATGTCGCTGTAATATCTAATATGCCAGTAACTTCAACGACTCTTGTTGATGAATATATAACTTCTCAATACACAAATAACGGTCAAGACATGTGTTTAGTTTCTTCTGCGAATTCCACAAGCTTCTCATATGAAGCAGATAGTGTTGGATTCCAGAACGGCGCTTTATTAGAAATAGAAAACAATAATGGTGGTGCTCCAAGTGTTATAGCCAGCACAAATATAAATGCTCCTGCGATAGTCAGTGTTTATAATAATATTTTATATGCAAATTATAATCAAGTTGCTTCAATAAGTGGACAAATATTGGCAAATGGATATTTAACATTAAGTGCTAACACTGGATATAACGCAGATTTTGTTGTACAGTGGCTACGCACACGTGCATATCCTCCAAACGGAGTTATGCCTAGTGTGAGTTTCGGCTCAATACAGCAAGTCTAATTGCTAAATTTAAAAAGAATAATCATATTTTAATTGTGCAAAAACTTCAAACATCACTTGAATTTATTATTATAGTATCATTTGTCGCAATTGTAGCCATAGCTTTTGGTGTATTTTATTTCGGTTTCGTTAATAAAGGAATTCAAAATCAAGTTATTAGTGATCCTAATTATGTTGAATCTTTTTTCCCTGTCAATTCTACTTCAGACTTATTGAGTACAAGTCAACCATTAGTTGATAATTTCAATATAACATTTGCTTTTTCAATAAACGGCATTAAAGAGTATGAACCTATATTTTACACCATAAGCAAAAAATACATAAATCAATATGGCACTGAAACATATCAAATAAATATTGTAGGAACTCCTACTTACAATCCTTTCATAAACACTAACTATACTATATGCAGTCTTAATTATAAAAATAATTCCAAAATATATTCAGTGGTTATAAATCAAAATTGTTAAATAAGTTTTGGCTCCGGAATTGTTCCTGTATTCTTGAATCTATTGAAGTCTTCTATAAATTCTTCTGGCGTTACGTTATTTTGCGTTTCTACTAAAAGAAAGCTTCTTATGCTATTCATTTCCGTATATATATCTTTATATGTTTTCCAGTATGTTAAAGGATATATCAATTTTCCTTTGTCATCGTATACATATTCTATTTCTAAATCTTTATTGTGAATATAGACATATTCTTTTAACAACTCAGAATTGAGTATCATTAACAAAAGTTGGTCTGGTTTATATAATCCTTCTTCATTTTTTTCAATCCTTAAATTGCATTTTTCTATAAATTTATTATAAGTGTCATACGATATATATTTTTCTCCAGCTTGTGCGAATTTTGTATCATAAACTAATGTGTATTCTTTCTTTTTGCCGAATCCTTTACTTGTTTTTTCTTTTATTCTCATTGTTGTTAAATTTTTGTAAAGTATTCTTTCATTTTCATCATCATATCCATAAATCTCATCTATTGAAGCTAAGTATCTTATATGGGTTGTTGGGTCTAACACTACAAAAAGCAAATATGATAAATTCGCAAGTCTGTCTTTTGATATTTCTAACGACCTTGATTGAAACTTCGAAATAAATGATGAAGGGCTTGTTGCGTGAAATGTAAACATTGTTTTTTCGCCCGAAGAAATGACTGAAAACAAAGCATCCACTAAATCTTTATCAAACTTTACTTCTCCTATAATCATAAAATCAGGTCTGAACATTAAAGAAGCGTTTATTAGAGCTGTTTGTTGCTTCGCATCTGTAACTTGTATTTGCCTTGTCCAACTTTTTTGATATAATTGCAACTCTGGAGTTGTTTCTATTGAAAACACTCTCGCATTTTGAGGAATAAACAAAGAAATTGTTTTCAAAAATGTTGTTTTTCCTGCCGCAGGAAGACCAACGACTGCTATTTTACCCGTATCTACGTGATCCATAGCCCATGCTATATATGCTAATGCTTCTGCTGTAGCGGTTCTGTTTTTTATGAATACATTAGGAGATATAAGATTGTATACTTGCTTTCTCATATTGAAAGCCTTGTTTCCGCCACTTTCATAAGGATATATTGCTGTGAAACGAGCAGAATCAGATGTAGGTAACGTAACTGATGCAACCCTATCCTGCTTTGTTATTTTTGAATTTCCTCTTTCTATCAAAAGTTGTATAATTTCGTCCATTTGTTCACTGTTTATAGTAATATTAGTGATATAATCTCCAGATAAATCCATTCCGGTTTCTAATTTTCCAGTATAATAAACTACGACTGGTTGATTTTCAACACCGTTCACATCCTCTATAAAAGGATCGAAGAAAAACGGAGTTAAAGCTTTATATGTTATCTCTTTGAGAAGATAATAAGATACCTTTATTGAGCTATTATCTATATCTTCTATTTCTTCTTGTTCATAATATTTTCTAACGGTTTTTTTGATTTCATAATAAATATCTTGTAATGATCTATTTTTTAGCAAAATTGTGCCTAAATATGAAGAAATTAGTATCCTTCTCACTATGTTATTTTCGAAGTCCCCAATTTTTATTTCTTCTACTAAATATTCTCCAGCACTTTTATTTAATGTTCTTTTTATTACATCTACGCCATCTTCTTTGTCTCTAAAAATAGTCTCTGTTGATATATGTTGGTCGCTTTCAGTAATTATTTTGCTTTTGTTTTGAACTATTATGCCTCCATAACGAGTTAAATCTGGAGCTTCGGCAAAATCATACACAGTTTCTTTTGCTTCTTTTTGACTTGTTTCTATTACAATCGCTGATTGAACATTATTAGATGGTGGAGGTGTTTCTACTTTTACGGCATTTACTTTAATCTCTTCTATAGTTTGTTGCCTCTTCTGCTTCTTTTTTGCATATTCTTTAAAAATATCAAATATAGTTCCTTCAAAATTTTCAGCCATATAATT
>Ga0208151_100203_pt1 | contig 30158 bp, 14 predicted proteins | sample ECH_Bhost_MetaG_FD_187130 | JGI IMG/M metagenome (GOLD analysis project Ga0208151, IMG submission 187130) | Hot spring microbial mat communities from Yellowstone National Park, Wyoming, USA - ECH_B host_MetaG (SPAdes) (version 2) | ecosystem: Environmental > Aquatic > Thermal springs > Hot... | reverse complement strand
GGCCCTCGCGGCGCTTCTGGCCTATAGGGAGCATGCGCTGGGCAGGAGGGGCGCATACGGCGCGGCGGCCAGGTACTGGCTCGCGGGGGGCGGGTCGGCCTGGCTCCTCTACTACTCGCCGAATACGGCGTACAAAAACGCCGAGAAGGCGAGGGCAGAGAGACCCGCGGCGGTGGAGGAGATGGTCGCCGAGGCCCTCCGCCGCCTGTTCCTAAGGCCCGGCCGCGACCACTACAGCCGCTTCGTCGAGGAGCTCACGAAGGGCGGCAAGCTGGCGCTGGAGCTTGAGAAAGAGACCAAGACGTCCTACGTGTTTAAACTCTACAGACTTGAGGGGGGCGGCGGGCTCAAGGAGCTGGGCGTAAAGCTGAGGATCGAGAAGGTGGGTGAGGGGGAGGGGGCTGGTGTGACCTACTTCTTGGAGCTCGACGCGAGGTGGCGGGAGCTCTTCGAGCATGAGCTTAAGATGGTGTGGGAGGCGGCGGAGGAGCTTAGGGAACGCTGGCCCATCGAGGACCCCCTGCCGTATATGCTCGGCTGGTCTGCCTCCGACGTGTCGATACGCGGAGGGAGGGGCGCGAGGGAGCTGTACATGACCTCCTCCCACTTCTGGCAGGTGGCGGAGACCAAGACCCTATTCGGCTGGTCCGACGCCGTGCGGCTCCGCGTGGGCTTGACCCTTGAGGGGCCTAAGCTTCAGCTTTTGGTCCACGCCCCTCTCGGCAACCTCGACGGGGCCGTTAGGAGGAGCGCTGAGGGCGGATGGCTCAAGAGGCTGGGCGTCGAGGCGAAGAGCTGGGATGAGCTGAAGCGCTGGGCTATCGAAAACTGGCGCGACGTAGTGGAGGCCACGGTGAGGCATTTAGGCGGAGATGTGCGGGAGGAGCTTGAGGAGCTGGGGAAGAGGCTAGACGATGACAAGGTGGCGAGGGAGGCCGTTGCGCCGGCCCTTCTGCTGATACAGGCGGAGAGGCTGGGCAACGACGAGAAGGCGTATAAAGACACGCTGAGGCACTTCGCCGCGGTTGTCTCCGGAGCCATAGGCGGGGATGGATACGTGTCCGCGGCTGAAAGAAAAGTCAGCCTGGCCAGCGGCGAGCGCGGAATCGCCTTGCTATGGAGGGCCGCCTTTAGGGCCTACGGCATTAGGGCGGAGGTGAGGGGAGCCGGGACTGCGTTCGAAGTGGTCGCGTCCGGCGGCGACGCGGTCAGGCTGGCCGGCCTCTACTTCCTCTTCGGGCCTCCTCTGCTTGAGGGGAGGGACGAAAGGGTTATCAACCACAAGCTGGCTGGGGCCGTGGGGCTCGGGGCAAAGGGGGCCCTCAACATCCGCTGGGAGGGGTTGAGGAGGAGGACTGAGAGCGGTCTCGTCGCCGCCGATCTGACCATCTCGGAGGTCGGCGCCGATGTCAAGTACAGCGTCTATCTGCTTAAGAACGCGATCCTGCTTAGATTCCGCTCGACGGACCGCGGCCGCGCCGAGCTCGCGGCCCGCCTCCTAAGGCTGGCGGGCGTAGACGCCGAGGTGAGGAAGGTGGGCGGCAGGAACGTCTGGTACGTCGAAGCCACCACCGACAAGCTCGCGACGGGCCGCAAGGAGCTCAGGGACGCCATCGCCGATATCGTTAGGGAGGCCCTCGTGAAGGGCTGGGTCGATGCGGGCAAGGCGGAGCTCTGGCTCGACAAGCTGAGAGGCGGCCTCACGCTGAGGGAGGGCTGGCCGAAGTATTATGTGGGGCTGACCGAGGGCGCTCTGGTGATCAGATACCGCTCCACCAGCCCCGACGGCATAGAGCGGGAGGCCCGGCGGCTTAGGGACATGGGCCTCGTGGAGGGCGTCCACTTCTCGGTGAGGATGCCGGAGGGTGGGAAGGCGGGGTATGTAAGGATCCTCAGGGAGGGCCTTGAGCGCGCCGCATGGCTTTCAGTCCACGGCTCTGGCGAACAGCAGAGGCTCGCGGCCGAGTTCGTGGAGTACATACTCCAGAGGGCTGGGAAGGAGGGCGGCGCCGTGTACAAAAAGGCCGAGGAGATCGTGGATAGGGGAAGGGAGGTGGACTCCATGAGGCTTACAGACGTGAAGGGAAAGGAGGTCTACGTCGGGGGCAGGAGGCACGTCGTGACCGTCCTCGGCGGAGGGGCCCAGCCCGAGAGGAGCGGGGACGGCAAGACCCTCCTGAGGATCAAAATAACGGCGGAGGTCGACGGCGTAAGGCGCGACTACGAGATTGCGTTTGGCAGATACGGCAAAGACAACGAGGCCGTGGGCTTCGCCGTAGCGAGGGCTGACGCCCCCGGCGGTCGGGAGGCGGACGCCGAGAGGCTCTCGGCCCTCGTGAAGGCCCTCACGGGGAGGGAGCCGAAGGTGCGCCGCATGAAGAACGGCGAGGTGGTGGTGGTATGCACCGGGGGGCATCTGGAGGGCTTCACCCTATATGAGGAGCTCGCAGAGGCCATAAGGAGGTGGCTCGAGGAGACGAGACGGTGAGCCAACAGTTTTAGCCCCTACGAGCCGCTCCCTGGTCCGGCCTGCCGGGACGCTGGCACGACGGGGCGTGCCCATCGCGCCCCGGGAGGTTAGGATGGGGCTCCGCCGACCCTCACCTCTGGAAACACATGCGGTCTACGTTTAAAGAGGGAGCGCATCGCGGGACATGGAGGCCATAACTTCCATGGAGATGTACGTCGCGGATAGAAACGCCGAATGGCTCGGCGTGCCCCGCCTGGTTCTCATGGAGAACGCGGGCGCTGCTGTGGCGCGGACGGCCGTGTCGGAGTTCCCCGCGGCGGCGAGGATCCTCGTGGTGGCCGGCACCGGCGATAACGGCGGCGACGGCATGGTCGCGGCGCGCCACCTCCACGGGGCCGGGAGGGAGGTCAGAGCGATCGTGCTGGGGGAGCCAAGGGAGGAACTCGCCAGGATGAACTTCGAGGCGTTGAGGAGGACGCGCGTGAAGATGGCGGTGGCGGCTACGCCCGAGGAGCTCCTGGCCCTCCAGAGCTGGTTCGCCTGGGCGCAGCTCATCGTCGACGCGGTGTTGGGGACGGGTATCAGGGGGAAGCTGAGGGAGCCCCACTCGACCGCGATAGACCTGATGAACTTGGCCCAGGCCCCCAAGATAGCCGTAGACGTGCCCTCGGGCCTGGACCCCGACACGGGCGAGGTGAGGGATAAGGCCGTCAAGGCCTCCGTGACCGTCACCTTCCATAAGGCCAAGAGGGGCCTTCTGCAGCCGCAGGCGGCGGCCTACGTGGGGAAGCTGGTCGTGGAGAGGATAGGCATACCCCCCGAGGCCGAGCTCTACGTGGGCCCGGGCGACTTCAGGCTCTTGAGCTTCGCCAGGAGGGCCGACTCCAAGAAGGGCGACCACGGCCGCGTCTTGATAGTGGGAGGCTCCGCCGAGTACTCGGGGGCGCCCATGTACGTCGCCCTCGCGGCGCTGAGGACGGGGGTCGACTTGGCTATTCTCGTGGAGCCGGAGCCGGCGGCCTCCGCGGCCAAGGCGTATTCGCCCGACTTGATCGCGGTCCCTCTGCCGGGGGACAGGCTGAGGCCTGGCCACGTGGACAAGATACTCGGCCTTGCGCAGAGGGCTGACGTGCTGGCCATAGGGCCCGGCCTGGGGACCGAGCCGGAGACGCAGGAGGCGGTGAGGGCGTTGTTCTCCAGGCTTTCGGGGAAGATTCCGATGGTGGTCGACGCAGATGCCATAAAGGCTCTCTCCGGCCTCAAGGCCGGCGGCCTCGCCGTATTTACGCCGCATGCCGGCGAGTTCAAGGCGCTGACCGGAGTGGAGCCCCCCGCCGAGCTGGAGAGAAGGATCGAGGTGGTGAGGGAAGAGGCGGCTAAAATAGGCGCCGTGATTCTGCTGAAGGGCAGATACGACGTGGTGAGCGACGGGGCTAGGGTCAAGGTCAACATAACGGGGACCCCCGCCATGACGGTCGGAGGCACGGGCGACGTGCTCACCGGGCTTGTGGCCGGTCTGGCCACCAAGGCCAGGGATCTCCTGACGGCGGCCTCAATAGCGGCGTTCGTGAACGGCCTCGCCGGCGAGGAGGCGGCGAGGGAGCTCGGCTTCCACATAACTGCGTCGGATCTGTTGAGATACATCCCGCCGATTATTCGGAGGTATTCAGACGAGACGATTAGGGACTGATGGGCGACGAGTTCCCGCGACAGCCTAAACCTCTGTAGGTTAGACGTAAGTTAATTTTTAATAGGGATATAATTCCGTTGCTTTGTGTCGCCTCAGCTACTAGTAGATGATCTAGTCGATAAAACAGACGATAAAACGAATAGACAGACCCCTCGGCCTGAGGGGATACATGGCGTATGAGGGGCCGCCTCAGAGAGGAGAGGCTGGACAATGGAGCCGTTCTGCTGGTCGATCCCTATCCCTCCGCCCTGGCCGCCGTGGTCGTCGGCATCGGGATAGGGCCCCTCTACGAGCCGGACGATAGGAGCGGTTACTCCCACTTGCTTGAGCACATGCTCTTCAACGTGCCGGATCTAGACGTCGATAGAGCCGTCGAATCTCTTGGGGGAGAGACCAACGCCTATACCCATCGGTCTGCCGTGGTGCTCGCCTTCCAGTCGCTGGCAGATGGGCTGGACGGCCTCATCGAGGTGGTTGTGAAGACGATAGCCAATAGGCGCTACGAGGAGGCCCGCTTCGAGAACGAGAAGAGAGTTGTCTTGTCCGAGTTGAGGATGTCGAGGGAGAACCCCAGCGAGAGGATTGGCGACCTAGGCCTCTACGCGCTCTTCGGCGATGGCGTCTGGGGCAGGCCGATAGGCGGATCGCCCGAGGTGGTGTCGGCGGCCACTCTGGAGGAGTTAATAGACTTCAAGGAGCGGTGGATGACGCCCGACAACATGGTGGTGGCCCTCGTGGGCAACGTGGGGGAGGCCGACGTGGCTAAGGCGAAGGCCGAGCTCTCTCGGCTTGAGGGAACGGCGCCGCGTAGGTCCACGCCCGAGATGACGCGCGGCCCCCTCTTCGCCAGGGAGGTGAACAAGGAGGTTGACGGCGCCTATTACTCGTTTGCGGCCAAGGTGAGCATGGACGACGCGTACTATAGGTTGAACGCGGCGGCCTTCCATCTGGCCTCCGGCACGAAGTCCCTCCTGTTCGATTCCCTGCGCAGTAAGGGCCTCGCGTATTCCTACTACGTCGACTTCGATAGCGCCGGCCGCGACGGCTTCCTCCAGGTGGTGGTGGAGTCCGCGAGCGATCTGGAGGCCGTGCGCTCCGTGGTGAGGGATCTCCTATCGAGGGCGTGGACTCCGCCGAGCTATAGGCTTAGATACTTCGCCTATGAGTGGAACAAGAACATGGAGGTTCCCCTAAATAGGGCATATGCCTACGTTGAGGTCAGGATGAGGGGGCTAGACCCCTTCTCGATGGACAGAGTCGAAAAGGCGGTGGCTGAGGGCTTGTCGGCGTTGCCCCAAGCAGTGGAGTACAGCGCCGAGGCGCTCATACTACCGGAGTAGGCGTCGACATACGGCTGGACCCCGACTGCTGCCGGCATTACTTCGGCGCGACGAAGTTCCTACCGCCTCTCTTCTCCACAGCGACTAAGCCAGCCCGCTCGAGCCTTCTGACGGATTTGAAGACGGTGGTTCTCGGAATGCCGAGGGCCCTCGCCACTTCGGACTCGTACGCGCCCCCAACCCTTCTCAGATAGGAGAGCACCATCCTATCGGTGTCGTTGAGGTCCGACCTGGCGCGTCCACGGAGCGCGAGAACGGCGATTATGGCGACCACGGCGGCTGCCGCAAATAGTAGAGCTAAGGCCACGTCGGGATGCGCCCGTCCGCCGGCAACCGACGTCTGGCCGGTAGCCGCTGACGACGAGCTTGAGGCATGGCCGGCAACCGCTGTCGAGGTGCTTGAGGCGTAGGTCGTGTATGGAGTCGCTTGTTGAGTTATGGAGGCGGCCGTGGTGGCGGTCTGCGTCGCGGCGTGGGCCGTGGTCTGGACCGCGCTGACGTTCGAAGCCGTCTGAGTCATCTGGGGGGTTGCCGTCGTCTGAGTGGCTGTCTGGTTCACCGCTTGCTTTGTCGGTTGACCTAGGGTCTGCGCCGTCGTCCGCGTGCCTTGTACCGCATACGCTATTGCGCCTGGGCCTTCTGCCACCATGAGCACCGCGTCGCCTGATTTAGTGTAGTTCAGTATCTTGACGGTGGGCAGTAGGACCACGCCTCCCTGCGCCCATATGAGGTACAGCCCGTCGCTCACGTTGAAGCTCAACGTCCCTCCTACTGTCGCCACCCGAGGCACGTACTTCACGGTCACGACCGCCCTGCCGAGGACCGGCACCTCCAACACAGAGCCGTTGAGCACTGCCGGCACCGGCGTCCCGTTGTTGAGGACCACAGGCGCCGAGAGAGGGGGAGAAGGCAAAGGCAGAGAATAGACGGACCCCACCAGGGTCTGATTAAACAACAGCAGAACAGTCCCGTTGGCAAATATTAAGATTATCCAGATCACATAAACAAAGGCTTTTTGATTATATTAAGGTTTCGTCGCTTAGCGGCGCCGTCCGCCGCGCCGTGTCGTCGTCGAGACGGAGACGCCGCCCGAGCGTCGTACGTCCAGGATGCCGGATTAGTTTTTAAAGGGGAATTGACCATACCTCGTGTCCTGCGAGGAGGAGCCCATTGGCCGCCACCACGCCGTAGTCGGGCCGAGGCTCGTCATAAGGGCTGGAACTGCCAGAAGGCTTGTGGAGGCCCACTACGGGGTGGCGGGCCACGCCACCGTGGAGCTGTGCAAGTGGACCAGGGATGCCCTAGACGGCGAGGGCTCTTGCTACAAGGTTAAGTTCTACAACGCCCCGGCGGGGGGCTCCCACAGGTGCGTCGAGATGAGCCCAGTCGGGATGGTCTGCAGCAATAGGTGTATCTACTGCTGGCGCCCCACCCAGGAGTTCGACGAGTTTATCCCCGAGGAGTGGTGGGCCATGGAGCCGGAGGAGGTGGTCAAGGGCGTGTTGAAGGAGAGGGAGAGGCTTCTCTCGGGCTACTGGGGCCACGAAAAGGCGCAGGAGAGGGTCAAGGAGGCCCTGGCCCCCACCCACTGGGCCATCTCGCTGTCTGGAGAGCCCACCCTCTACCCCAAGCTGCCCCAGCTGGTCAAGCTGATTAGGTCGTTGCCCCACACCAAATCCATCTTCATAGTGACCAACGGACAGCACCCAGAGATGTTGGAAAGGCTGGTCAAGGAGGACGCCTTGCCGACCCAGCTGTACCTATCCATGAATGCGCCCAACAAGGAGCTCTACTACCTCATAAACGTCCCCGTGATGAATAAGGAGGACGCCTGGGAGAGGTGGCTGAGAAGCCTCGACCTGCTCGCCGCGATGCCGACCAGGACCGTCGTCAGAATCACGTTGATAAGAAGCATGAACTACGACGAGAGGTATATACCCCTCTTCGCGCAGTTGGTGAAGAGGGGACAGCCGCACTTCGTTGAGGTCAAGAGCTACATGCACCTCGGCTATTCGACGCGCCGCCTGAGGAGAGAGGACATGCTGGCCCACGAGGAGGTAGTGGAGTGGGCCAAGAGGCTTAGAGACGAGCTGGAGCGCATAGGCGCCAGGTATGCCTATATGGACGACGACGAGAGGAGCCGGATAGCCGTATTGCAGAACCTGGACCGCTACGTAGACCGCTGGATAGTGCCGCCTCAAGCTAGGTGAAAGTTTCGGCAGGCCCAGCTCGGCCAAAGTGAACGAGGCTCTTATATTGCGCCGTCCACGCCTACGTATGCGCGCCATATTGTTCATAGGCAGGGAGCACCCGCTGGCCCGCCGCGCGGAGGCCCTCAGGAGGGCCGGGCTGAGGGTGGCGCTGGTCCCCGGATCCGACGTCGTCCTGTACACATACGACGAGAGGAGGGGCGGCTCCATAGAGGTCGAGGGGGAGGACGCGCTCGCATATCTGGACGACGTCTACGGCCTCAGGCGCCTCAGCTCCTCCTCGTAGGCCTCTAGGTCCTTAATCAGCCTGTCGAGGCTTCTCTCGACGACCCCCAGCGACGGGTCGAACGGCGATTCTATGCCGGGCTCCCAGTCCTCCTCGGGCCAATGGATGAAAACTCTCTTGTGCGCTGTGTTGAGGGCGTAGTTTATCTCGGCGAACATGCCTCTGCTCAAGGTCTTGCCCATGAAGGGCCTGTACGCAACCACGGCGTCGGACTGCTGTATATACCGGTAGTCCTTATACCTGATTATATTGTCCAGATCTCGAAGCACCTCCTCGGCTTGATCTCTCGGGATCTTGACGGGGTATAGATCGGCCTCGTCTCTACAGGCCGGCTCGATGCCCGCCGGCACGTTCCACACGTCCTCAGCCCTCACCTCTACGACGTCGCCCTTGGAGTTGGCCAGCGCAGTCCTCAAGGCCCTCTCGTCGACCATGAGCGGGTCGAAGGCCACGAAGCGGCTGTGCATAGAAACCCTATACCTATCTATCTCCGCCCTGGCCTCTCTCCTATCTCTGACCGCCGTTATGGGGAAAGATAGATATATTTTTAGGGTTTCCTTATCAAATATAAGCCTATAGAAGGTGGAGGCGGGGTGCTTCACGGCCGCCACGTAGTTGTCGACGCCCAGCTCCTTCGAGATTATGTCGGCGAGCAGTATCGTGGTGTTGCGCCACGCCACTATGTCTTTAAGCCTGAAGTCCGCCCCAGTCCTCCTTCCTCTCTCCTCCCTCATCTGGACCCTACGCCACATGACGTGCTCCTCCTCTATGAAGGTCACGACTACGTCAGGCCTCAACTCTCTAAAGGGAGACAGATCGAAGGCGGGGAAGAAACGGCTTCTGTTGAAAAACGGCAGATTCATGCCCACGGCCACGTTCTCCGCGCCTTCGTCGTTTATACGCCGCAACATCCTGCCGAAGGCGGATCTCCACTCCTCCTCCTGCCATCTATAGTCGTCGCTAGAGAGGAAAGCCACCCAATCCACACGCGCCTTCAGGAAATCCTCGAGGAAATACACAGCGAGGGCCCTTCTGGCCTCTCTATCCTCGAGATCTTCGGGCAACCCCCTAGACCTATAGAAATAATTCGCCACCGCCGACACGGCCTCCCTCATGTTCACTCCTGTAGGCCCTATGAACAGCACCCTCACTAAGGGCCACTGGAATGTCGCTAAAAATATTTACGAGAACCGGCCCCTAGGCCCGCGATACAACCCGAGCCGATTCGCTCTTGAGGAGCTCCACGAAGCGCAGGGCCTCCTCTTCAGACATATAGGCCGCCCCAAGCCTCTCAGCCAGCTCCCGATTACCGACGACCACCACGATCTTGTCGTCAATAGGGGGAAGGTCCTCCTCAGAGACCACTTCGATGCCAGGCGCGTCAAACGCACTACCCCGCCTCCCGCCTTTAACCACGAACAAAATCACAGCTATGAGATACTCTCCAATTTATATCTATTGGCCCGATATTTATGCCGGTACTTAATTTGGTATTTTTATTATTTACATTACCTCCAGCGTTATGTAGAGGCGTATGAGTAACGGGAGATTAAAATATTGGCTTAAACACATCCGGCGGACGCCGATATCGCGTCGTGCGCCAGCCCCGGCGGCTCTCGACGGAGGCCGCAATATTTTTAATCGATGCGACTCATGCCGGTATGGTTAGGCCATCTCTGCGTTCTAGGTCCTTAAGAAGGGCCCAGAGGAGGACGCCGGGAGGACGCGCCAAGACCTACTACTATAGACGTTTTGCGTCGCCGCCCAGGGGCGCGATAACCGGCGAGCCGATACAGGGCGTCGGCAAGATGCCCAAGGGCGCCCGCAGAGGCTTTAGACCCCCGGCGAGGCCCTACGGCGGCTATGTATCCCATAGGGTGCTGGAGCGCGCCCTGCGGCTGGCTGTGAGGTCCTAGATGGTCGTCATAGCCATTTCGGGCCAGCCAGGCAGCGGGAAGACCACCGTGGCAAGGGAGGTGGCCAGGGCGTTGGGGCTTAGGCTACGGTCCTCGGGCTCTCTCTTCAGAGAGCTCGCCAAGAAGTACGGAATGGAGCTCATGGAGTTCCACAAATACGCCGAGGCCCACCCCGAGATAGATAGAGAAGTCGATGCGATGGCCCTTGAGGAGGCCAAGATGGGAGACGCAGTGCTGGAAGGCCATCTGACCGCTTGGGTCGTCAGACCCTACGCGGACATCTGCATATATCTGAAGGGGGCGCCTGAGGTCAGGGCGAGGAGGGTCGCCTTGAGGGACGGCCGCACCTTCGAGGAGGCTCTGAGGGAGATCCTCGAACGCGAGGAGCTGAACAAAAGGCGATATAAACAGATCTATAGCATAGATATAGCCGACCTCGCCCCGTTCGATCTGGTGGTGGATACCACATATCTCTCCCAGGCCGACGTGGCTAGGATAACTCTGGACTTCGTGTGCACGGCCCTTTCGGCCAAATTTTCCAGGAATGTATGTGCCTCGGGACGTAAGTAAAAGATATTAATAGCTCGATTCCGCTTTAAATATGAAGTTCCTGTTGCGGTGCAAGCCGAACACGATGAAGCCGCCCACAGAGAAGAGGGTTGCCGTAATAGGGGCGGGGCCCGCCGGTCTGGGCGCCGCCGGGCAGATAAGGTGTCTGGGCCACGAGGTGCACGTCTACGACGCGTTGCCGGAGCCCGGAGGTCTCCTCATATTCGGCATACCCGGCTTCCGCGTCTCCAAGGAGGGCGTGCGGGAAGGCGTCGAGGAGCTGAGACAGGTCGGCGTCAAGTTCCACACCTCTACCTTTGTCTATTGCGGAGGGGGGAAGCCCGAGGAGCACGACGCCTTGTTGCTCGTCAAGCAGTTCGCAGACCTCAATGAAATAATCGACAGCCACGACGCCGTTGTCATAGCGACGGGCACCTGGCGGAGCCGCCGCATGGGCGTGCCAGGCGAGGAGCTGCCGGGCGTCTACCAAGCGCTGGACTTCCTCTTCAGGCTTTACTCGCACGAGCTCGGGTATCTCCCCAAGGAGAAGACCTACCCTCTGGGCTCCAAGGTCCTTGTGGTGGGAGGCGGGCTGACCGCTATAGACGCCGCAGTGGAGGCGTTGATGCATGGCGCTAAGAAGGTCGTCGTGTCGTATAGACGCACCATCAAGGAGGCTCCGGCGGGCGAGCCCAACATAAAGAAGGAGCTGGTGGACAGAGGGATCGAGTTCAGGGAGTTGATAAACCCGGTGCGTTTCGAGGGGTCGGGCAAACTTGAGAGGGTGGTGTTCGTCAAGATGAGGCTGGGCGCGCCTGACAGATCGGGTAGGCCGAGGCCGGAGCCGGTGCCGGGCAGCGAGTTCGCCGAGGAGTTCGACACGGTGCTGCTGGCACTGGGCGAGGAGCCCACGCCGCCGTTTCCCGACGGTTGCGCCGGCATCAAGCTGAACCCCGACGGGACCATAAACGTCGATGAGGCATTTAGGACCACGAGGAAGGGCGTGTTCGCGGCCGGCGACGTGGTGCATGGGCCTTCGCTGATAGGCAAGGCGCTGGGCGCCGGCATGCGGGTCGTGCCGTACCTCGACGATTACCTAAAGGGCGTCCTGGGCTGGCGCTCCGCCTGACGGAGACGGCGCCGCTCTGGGCGGGGAGGGGCGTAATAACCATCTCATTGTGTCGAGGGGTATAATTAAATATCGGAAGTATATCGGACCTGATGAAAGTAGCTGTATTAGTAAAGCCCGCGCTCGACACAAGCCAACTTAGAGTCAGGGAGGGGCGGGTCGTGGTCGAGGAGACGCCTCTGAAGATCAACGACATAGACCGAAACGCCGTCGAGGAGGCCCTCAAGCTTAAGGGCGGCGACAAGGCCTATGCGGTCTCGGTCCTGAAATGGCCCCCTCTGCAGAGGAGGGTCCAGGAGGCGGAGAACCTGCTGCGCGAGGCGTTGGCCATGGGGCTGGATGAGGCGTATCTGGTGGCCGACGAGGGCCTTCTCGGCGCCGACCAGGCCGCCACCGCTAAGGCCATAGCGGCGGTCGTCAAGAAGGTGGGGGCCGACCTGGTCCTAGCCGCCGAGGCCTCCATAGACAACTACACGGGCGAGGTGCCGCCGCGCGTGGCCGCCGAGCTGGGCTGGCCTCTTCTGACGTACGTGAGGGAGATGAAGGCGGAGGGCGGGAAGGTAGTGGCCAAGAGGGATCTGGAGGACTCGGTGGAGGTTGTCGAGGTCCAGCCGCCGGCCGTGATCTCGGTCACCCGCGAGATAAACCAGCCCCGCATACCCACCCTTCTGGCCATCAGAGCCGCGATGAAAAAACCTGTCAACAAGCTGGGCCTGGCCGAATTGGGGCTTGGGCCTGAGCCGAGAGCCGAGCTGGCGGAGCTTAGGCCGGTCGTGATTCAACGCAAGAGGGTTATAATAAAGGACGGGACGCCGGAGGAGAAGGCGGATAAGCTGCTCCAATATCTAAGGCAGGAGGGCGTGATATGAAGGCGTTGGTCGTATACCCGAATAAAGAGGCGCTGTACGCCGCCTCCACGATCGGCGAGTACGCGGCCCTCGCCGTGGGCGACGCGGAGCTGAAGGCCGCAGAGGGGGCGCCCGTGGTGTATTTAATCAAGGGCGACCCTAGGGATCTCGGCCTGAGGGCCTCGGCCGTCCTCCAGACCGCGAAGGAATACGACGTGATCGTCATGCCTTCTCACAAGGACTCGAAGACTTTGGGCGGATATGTGGCGCAGAGGCTGGGCGCCCCGTTTGCCACCGACGTGATCTCGATCAAGCCCGAGGGAGGTAAGCTGACCGTCGAGAGGTATGTGTTCGGCAACAAGGCCGTGGCCGTCCTGCGGCTGTCCGTCCCCGCCGTCTTGAGCATAGCCCCCGGCAAGTTCATGGGGGAGCCCCCCAGGGCCCAGTCCAAGGTCGTCGAGCTCTCGCCGCAAGCGGCGCAGCTCTTCAGGATATCCAGCGTCGAGCCCAAGGCATCGGGCGGCGTCAAGATAGAGGAGGCCGAGATAATAGTGTCAGCCGGCAGGGGCTTCAAGAAGAAGGAGGATCTGGCGCTGGCGTTCGATCTGGCGAAGGCCTTCGGCGGCCAGGTGGGCTGCTCGAGGCCCATCGCCGCCGACCTCAAATGGCTGTCGGAAGACCACTGGGTAGGTCTATCGGGCCATAAGGTGAGGCCGAAGCTGTACCTAGCCATAGGCATATCGGGCCAGCCTCAACACATAGCGGGGATCCTCGACTCGCGCATAATCGCGGCGATAAACAGCGATCCGAGCGCCCCGATATTCCAGTACGCCGACTACGGCGTCGTCGAGGATCTTTACAAGATTGTGCCCATACTGATCAAGAAGGTCGGCGAGCTCAGGAGATAGATCCCCCCAGCCTCTACGGTAGCTGAAAAACAAAGGTGGTTTCGACCCGACCTGCCGGGCTAACGCCTTCATCCTCCTGGCGGCGTTCTTGACGTTCTCAATGGTTGCGCCGGTTATCTCCGCGACACTACGCGGAATGCCGACGCATTCCCTAAACCTGCTTAGTTCGGCGCCTATCGCGACAAGGCGCAACTTCCTTCAGTTCGCACTACTTTTCAAGCTTGAAGCTTGGAGGAGGCGATATTAGTATGCGTCCAGCACCTACAATCTCCTTTGGAGATCAGGGAGACACTCAAGCGTCTTCATTACCTCGTCGCCCTCGAGCGTATCTTGGCGCGAGATCTCTTCGGTGGTAATTTTATCAAGCTTCTCCAGATCTACACAGATGCTAAAAGTCAGCGGCTTCCGGGTGCCTTCTCCATACACCGTTACTTCAAATCGATACTTGGTGTTTTCGTCGAGTTTTAGACATACCCGCCTCGGCCTAAACACATCGGCAGGTCCTTCGCCGCCGTATTCGCTAAAAACCGCGATAAAACGCTGTCTATCGTTTAGCTTGTATTCAAATATCAATAGCCTAGCCCTCTGAGAGGGGCTTATCGACGTTATGTGGGTATAAGGCAGTTCATACACTGCGTTGCCAATTTTAAACACAACTCTATACGGCGTGTCTGTCTCCGGCAAAGCCCAGGGAAGGGCCTCGCCCAACACATACGGATTTCGCTCACTCACAAGCGACACGTCGTAAAGAACCCCGCTCTGGTTTTGGACTAGCAAACTCTTACAGTCGTTTTTAGACATGATGACTTTTCGTAAATTTTTCTCCCAGTCGTTTTGGTGCACGTATATGCTCACCACAGCTTTTGCGTGTTTAACAAGGGCAGGGCCTTTGTTTTCTATAAGCGCCGATATCCTGCCCTCTTTTTTGCAATCAGCGCCGCATTCCATGTCTAGCTCGTAGTCAAGCTCCGACGTAGAGGAGTAGTATCTCGCCTGCTCGTTTAAACCCACCACGAATAGGCTTATAGCGGCGCCGACGATGGGCCCCAGCACGGAGACCAGCTGCGCATGGTTAGACCGGACTAAGATTGGCATAAGTAAAATAGCGATGATAAGTGTAACAAAACCGGCTCTGACGCTCATCCTTCCTGGGCCCTCCTGTGGCCAGACATGAGCCAAAAGTCGCCTTACTAAAGATTTCACGATGGTTTATTCCTATAGCGTTTTATAAGTTTTGTGTCTCTTATAGATAACTATATCACCAAGAAATATCTCATGAAAGGCTAGGAATCCATTGAGGTAGGCGGGTTCTCCATCGTCACAGAGAAGCAAGCGAGTAGCCCATCGTCAAACTCTTATTGGAATATGTTAATACGGTGTACCCAGTATTAGCGTTTGTGATTGCCGCGGGCTCCATGTAGGCCCAGGCGCTGACTCCCGTTTTCCTCACGGCCTCGCCGCCTTATTTCAAGCTATATATAGCAGAGGACGGTGGAGCCCCGTTGGCCAAGCACTCAGCTTAGCGGTCTTTAGGGGTTAAAAAGCTTAGTAGTAGGAAGAAATGAAAATGACATAAACAACATTATACGCTTTCGGTACATCATTAAAATACTTAGGTAATGAACAATCTAGAGAGTGAGTAAATGTTAACGCCTAGGTGCCTTCACCGTAGCTTCTAAGATCTCACGCAGATTAAGCACCGGAGATTAGGACCTATGGGGTGCCTACAACTATGTATAGTTTAATTTCAACAGGGACTCGGCAATAATCTTCAATATTTCTGGGTTAGCGCCGTAGTGGGTTTGGTAGTGGGCAATGGCGTCATTGATAGATGATTGGTCGCCATGCTTCTGCGCGATGCTCCATATCTTCTTGCCGAAGCTATGGTAGGTTGCCCTCATCGGACCTGCAACACCATGGCGATCCAGTATCCTACTGATGGCCTTCTCAACGAGATCATCGGGCGCTTTACGCTTAAGCATTAATGTGCGATGCTGTTGCTGTTTAAATGGGCAACGGTTAGATCAAGTGCCATCTACAACCACCATCGTTAAGTGGGCCTGAATAAGCCCGTCTCCACGAAGAACACCACGAAGTCCCGCAGGCGAGCCGTGCAGGATGGCGATCTCGCCTACTAGGTATTCAGGGCAACTAAATAAATTTGGCCTAGGAGGAAAAGGGCTGCGGATTCAAGCTAATCATGTTGCGGCTCCGCGGGTTTGGCCGGAGAGCAAGAAGGCTTCGGTTTAGCCCAGGCAGGCCTCGTCGGCCTAGCCCCTCCAGAACTCTTCCAAGCACGTGGACAGACCTCCCCTGCGTCGATCCCCACGGCGGGCGTGGCGCCCTTTCGACTCCACTTTCACCTATTTATAATTGAAATGTTCCATTCAACTCTACTGTGTTTATCTTAAACATGGGCGTTATTATTCTCATCTCAGATAACTCAGGTGGGGCCGGTTGCACAAACCCGGGCGAGTCGTGAGCGAAGGCTTGGCATCTGACCCGGGATGAGGCACCACACGGTGCACGCCAGCCCCACCTTCACTATTAGCTTTCTGACCTCTTAAATAAATATGCGGCGTTGAGAGAAGGACTGAAAACTAAAGGCGGCTAGATATTATCTATTCTGCGGCGTTCCCTCGCGGTGGAGGGGGGAGGAGGGGGAGGGAAAAAGTGGGGGGTTTAGAGTTTCTGCAGGAGGTCGTGGATCTGCTTGGCGGTCTCGAGGTCTTTAGTGAATATCATGACCTTGTATTTGCCGAAGCTGCGCCGCGGGATCGCGACCCTCACGGAGGTTCCGCCGCGGCGCGCCATCAAGGCGTTCGTGACGAACTTGAAGTCCCCGAACCCCGCCTCCGAGAGCCTCCGCCTCAGCTCCTCCTCGGGCACGGCCCTCATCTCGCCCCGCGCCACCATGATATCCACGCGGCAGTCGCCGTAGTAGCCTAGGTCGGGCGGAGGGTAGTTGCGCGAGAACACCTTGACTTTGCCAGTCTTGAAGACCATCGCGATGACCCGCTGACGGAGGTGGTAGTACTTGACGGCCTTGTCTAGCTCCTCCGACGGTACGTCCGGAGGCGGGTCTGCCAGCTTCCTGCAGGTCATCGCAACGTTGACCAGCTCTAGGCCCACGTTTCTATAGGTACGTACGATTATATAGATACACTGAGGATAACATAGATAGAGAGAGTAAATTTGAAGTAAAAATAAACGCGGCGCCCCGTGCTATATACAGTATATATTGGCCCCCGAGCTCCGGGGCCTGGATATATAGGTCGGCGCGGCAAAACTGGTCTTTATTACAGTTCGTCCGCAGGTCGGGTATAATCCGTTAGTCCCCTCCTTGGGCGCCTAGCCGAGTTGGGACGGAAGGTTTTTTAAGCGGGATGACGATGGGGGCATGGGGGTCACGGCCTGTAGGCCGGAGGCGGATCCCTCCATACTGATCCACCGCGACCCCCGCGCCTGGGAGGGGCTTCTGGGCCGCTGCGCAGATGCTTTTATGGAGGGGGTGGGGACGTGGTCGAGGACCTCCAGAGCCCTGCGGAGCTTCGGCGCGCCGTCCGCCGCGCGGATTCCGCCGGCCGAGTGACATGCTGGACGTAGGGCTGGCCATACTGATGGTCCTCGCCGCGTCGGCGATGCTGATAAGGGGAGACCCCAAGTGGGTCTACCCCGTGGTAGCCGGCGCGCTGGCCCTCTTCTTGATACCGATCATGACCCAGCTGGTGATAGCGGCCTTCACGCCCAAGGGGGCGCCTGTGCCTCCCCTCTTCGAGTGGAGGCAGGGCCAGCTCTTCCCCTACCCCTACCCGGCCGGCTCCCTGGGGGCCGAGCTGGAGAGGAACTACGCCGCCATCCACAGGGCCTACGAGGCCCTTCTGGCGGCTCAGCGGGCCTCCTTGACGGCCCTCTTCGCGGTGGCCTACACGGAGACCTTCATCGCGGTCGCCTCGTCGTTTACCCCCGTGGGCGCGGTCATCCAGGCGTCTAAGTTCGTCGCGTACCTGGCCCAGATAGGCGATCCCTTGTTGCAGATCGCGCTGACCACCTTCAACGCCGCGACCGCCGGCGTCATGATATTCCACTTCCTCGACCTCATGGCGAGGCTCGCCGTGAGGATGGCGGCGCCGCTCCTGGCGCTGGCCCTCCTGGCCATGATCTTCAAGCCCACGAGGGCGCTGGGAGGCGCCCTCTACTTCTTCGCGCTGGCGATGATCGTCAGCTCCTACATCGGCTACTACCTATCCCCCACAGCCGAGTCGTTCACGGCGTGGGCGTTCCAGACCTCGACGTGGCTCAACGCCACCGCCGCAAACGCCACGGGCACCGCGCCGGTCCCGCTCCTGTTCGTAGGGGGGACTCCGAATACCCTATACCTAGCCACATACAACAACAGCTTCGCCGTGCCGAGCCCGGCCGAGATCGCCGCCAAGATAAACGAGACGCTGGGCCCCTACAACCTAACGGTGCCGGAAAGCGCCGTCGCCGGGGCGGTGGATCTGGCGAGGCGGTACGGGTTCTTCGACAAGGCCGCCTTCAACGGGACGGACTGGGTCGCCGCGACGGCCGGCTCCATAACGCCCGTGGCGTATGGAAACAAGACCTGGAACGCCACCGCCGTCCTCGACTGGCTGGACTTCCCCGCGCCGGCGCCCCAGGAGGGCGGGTGCGTCTCCTACGGGGACTTCAGGGAGCTCCTCGACTACCTTATGCCGCCGCAGGAGGCCCAGAGGGAGAAGGCGTATGTGGCCAACCTGTCGAGCGCCATCTGCAGATTCCACCGGTGGCTGGGCTTCGCGAGCTACTTCGTCTACGTGAAGCCGCCGGAGTTCTGGCGGCTCCTGGCCGTGGACATCAGATACACGGCCCTGGGCGAGCACAACGCCGTCGTGGGGAGGGGCACGGCCAAGGCCCTGGACGGGGTGTGGGACTGGATAAGGCCGCCCGACGGGGAGAGGTGCGTGGACGCCCTGGGGAATGAATCGAGCTGCGCTCTCCTCGACACGACGATTAGGGCCGGCCTCTACAACTTCTCCCTCTGGAACCTCCGCGGCATAGGGGCCAAGGCCGCCGTGGATCCAGTCGTCGGCGGCGTCGCCGACTACTTCAACTTCTCCCTCCCCAAGGCCTCCCTATATCTAAACAAAACCATACCCCTCTACACGTGGAGGGAGGTCTGTACATGGACCCAAGGGAATGAGACCTACACCTCAAGCAGGCGGTGGTGGGACGCCTACAGCGCGCGGAAGGTGGACGAGCAGATCCTCTACAACCTATCGACGACGATATACGGAAGGCCCTGGATCATGAGGGAGCCCCGCAACTACACGGCGCAGATACCCGTCGTGGAGCGGCGGTGGGACATCTCGGTGTGGAGCGAGCACGGGCCTTGGGACGGGCCGACGCCGCCGGAGAACGCCACGTGCACGGTGGAGGACAGGCACGTCTACAAGACCCTCTACGTATACTCGATATCGCCGAGGACCCGCGTCCTCTACGGGTTCTGGTGGCTCCAGGGCGGCCTCCTCTACGTGGAGCCGAGGGGGGGCGCCCTCCCCGGCGTCCTCTGGGACAACTCGACGTCGGCGGCCTACGTGGAGGGGGCCGAGAGCCAGTTCTACTGCTCCGCGTTCACCGCGCCCGCCTCAACGCCCGAGGCCGCCTCAGCCTTCCCGTCCTCGCCGATAGCCGGCGTTAGGGACTCGCTCGACCGGCTCACAAGCCAGGACTACCTGGAGCTGGTCGTCGTTAGGAACGTGTCCCTGGCCTATCTGAACAGGTCCGGCTTCTTCGGCCTTGCGCAGGCCGCCGGGAGGATCAACTCCTCCCTCGTGAAGGCCGCCGTAGAGTCGGGCGAGGAGTACCTGGCCTTCATAAACGAAAGCCCGGCGGCCCTCCCCACGTACTACGCGGTGCCGCCCTCCTATCAAGCGGAGAACTTCCTGGTGGCGTGCGCCATGTACGACTGGCGCAACTCGACTGTCGTCAACGGCTCCCTGGAGCTGGCGCCGGGCAAAGAGTGGTGGGTCGCCTCATACCCCATGGGGGACAGCCGCGTGGCCGAGGCCGTGGTGGCGGCCAAGGCCGACATGTTCAGGTACGTCTTCGGGGCGCCTCCTCCGCCTCCCCCCGCCAACCTGTCGGGGTTCGTGAGGCAGTGGAGGATACCGTGGGACAACCGCACGCTCCCCTACACGCCCTACTACCACTCCGGAATGAGGATGCCGCCTAGGGACAACTCGACGGGGATTCCGCTTTGGAGCATACAGAACCTTGAGGACGTCCAGATAACGCAGGGCAACATAGTGGGCTGGCTGTTCACCGTCCTCTTCGTGACGGTCCTCTCCATAGCGGCGGTGTTCGAGTTCCTGGGGGCCTTGTTTGACTTCCCCACGCCCGCCAGGGAGGTCTGGGGCTTCGTGACCGGCGTGATTCAAGACTGGACCTACTGGCTCCCCATCCGCGTGGCCGTCAGGGGGAAGCTGCTCGCGAGGATGTGGCGCGCCGTCAAGAGGCCCGTCATGAGGCAGACCGTCCGCATAGCCGCGCGGGCCCACGCCCTCGCGGCCTCGCGAATACCGGCGCTCAGGTACATCCGGAGCTCCGACCTCAAGGAGTACTACCGCGAGTACGTCAAGAGGAGGCGCGACATCGCCTTCAAGGACCCGGCGGAGCAGATAAGGGAGGAGATCAACGTCAAGTGGAGGAGGGAGGCCCTGGAGCGCGTTCTGCGGGCCATGGAGGAGAGGGCCGACGTGGAGTGGATGAGGAACCTCGAAAGGAGGCGGGAGGAGGAGAGGCGGAGGATGCTGGAGATGGCTAGACGCGTCAAGGAGGCTCTGAGGGCGGACAACATCATCGAGGTCGCAAGGGAGCTCTCTCCCCGCTTCGACATGTGGCTGCAGGAGAGGGTGGAGATGAGCCGCGGCTCGCTGTCCTACCACCTCTTCTGGTGGCGGCTGGACAGGCTGCCGTTCATGTGGCGGTCGCTGCTCCGCCTCGACCCGCACGTCGTCGCCAGGCTTGCGGCCGAGGGCAGGATAAAGCCGGAGGACGCCGCCGTGTATCTAAACCTCCGCGCCGCGATACAAGGCTTTCTGCGGGAGATGAGGCAGAGCTGGGGCTGGCTCCACCCACTTTCGCTGTATGTCGAATCAGCTAGGGAGGAGTTCGAGAAGGCCAGGCAGAAGACGATGCAAGAGGCCGAGAGGGGGCTGGAGGACTTCCGCAGATTCATAGCGGAGTTCCAGAGGCGGTACGAGGTCCTTAGGAGGTACTTCTCAAGCGACGAGGGGGAGAGGGCCAAGGCGGCGGGGGAGGCCAAGAGGGCGGTGGAGCGCCTGGAGGAGGCGCTGAGGCACTTCGCCGTTATTGACAGGTCGCCGAGGGCTAGGCTGGTCGCGGCCCTCAACGAGGCCCTCCGGCACATCGCCGAGGGGAGGGCGCCGCAGATCCCCAGGGACGCCTCCGTCGAGGATGTGGTCAAGGGCCTCGCCCTCATGGACTTCGACTTGGCCGTAAGGGCGTTGAGAAGCGCCGAGAGGTATCTAGAAGCCCACTACGCGGTTGCGCCCACGAGGTACGACACGAGGCAGATAGCGGCGGAGATAGTCAGGTGGCATATCGAGGAGAGGATTCCGACCTTGAGGATAGCAGGCCTCGCCAGAGGCATAGCGCTGGGGGCCAGGGGCGCCGAGGAGGGCGAGATAGCGCTGAGGGCGTGGGCCGGGAGGACCGCCGCGAGGCGCGTCGAGGAGGCGCCGTGGGAGGCGGTGGCGCACAGGGCGTCGCTCCTCAGGGAGCAGAGGGCCAACGCCGCGGAGGCCGTCAAGATTAAGCCGGACGTTGTCCTTCTGTCGGACTACGCCAGATACCTCGCCGGGTTTAGGGTCGGGGAGGAGGCGCTGGACGCGCTTAGGAAGGCGGTGGAGTACCGCCGCGTCCTGCACGTGCTGGAGAGGGCGGAGGAGCTGAGGACGCCCCCTACGGCCGTCGAGAGGCTCGCGGCGGAGGCCGAGAGGCTACGCCAGGAGGTACTACGGGAGACCTCCCAAATATATAGGAGGTTCGGGGAGGAGTTCTTCTTCGTCAAGGACATAGTCGAGGGACACCGCGTCGTCAGGCGGGAGGTGCCTGAGGTTAGGGAGGTGGTTAGGGCCTTCGAGGACGCCCTCGCAGAGGCGCTTAGGACGCCGGAGAGGAGGGAGAGGGCGTTCCGCGAGCTCTTCGCGGAGAGGGTGGAGAGGCTGGCTGAGGAGCACGCGAGACGGGGTGACGCCGAGGGCGCCGAGAGGGTCCGCCGCGCGGCGGCCGAGCTGGCCAAGATATCCGAGAAGATAGGCTGGAGGGCGGTGGAGGACGTGTCCGTCGTTCTGCCGGCAGTCGCCAAGGCCTTCGAGGAGGCCTACTCGGAGGCCAAGAGCCCCTCCGAGCTCGCGGGGGCCTTCAAGGCGAGGGCCGAGGAGGCCGCGAAGCAGTTCGAGCAACAAGGCATGGGGGACGTCGCGGCCCGCATAAGGAGGGCCGCGGAGAGGATCGCCGGGGAGGTCGGGGACAAGGCCTCAGTCGAGAGGATGCGCGCCCTACTGTCGCCGGAGCGCGCGGGCCGGGCCATAGAGGGCCTCCAGCTCCTCCGCCGCCTCCTCTCGAACAGAGCGGCCCTCGACGCGTACCGGAGCCAGAGGGGCGAGGCCGGTAAGGCGGCCGAGGGGCTGGACAAGGCCAGGAGGGTGGCCGAGGAGCTGGGCCTCTCCAAGGTCTTGAAGGCCCTTGAGAGGCCGGACGGGAAGCGCGCCGCCAAGGCCCTGGGCGAGCTGGAGCGCGAACTGGCCAGGCTCTACGGCGCCCTAGAGCTTGCGGAGCACGTCAGACGGCCCAGGGCCGACGCCGAGTTCGGACGGGCTTGGGCCGTGGCACGTACGCTGGGCCTTGAGGAGGCGGACAAGCTGTTCAGGGCTCTGTCTGAGGTGTCGCTCTTCGAGCTGAGGGAGGGGAGGGAGGCCTTCAGAAATCCGCTTTACGACGAGGTGAAGCACTTGATCGACGAGGAGAGGGCCAGGGCCCTCGTCAGGGCGCCTCTGTACTCGTACGTCGTGGACAGGCTGGGTCCCGACGTCCTCCGGCCCACGTACGCCAGGTGGTACGGCCTCTTCGCCGACTACGGCCCGTATCTGGCTACGGCCTTCGAGCACGCCAGGACCAGCCCGGCCAAGGCCGGGGCGCCTCTGGGCTTGACCGGCGGCTTCAGCTACGCCCGGAAGATGATGGGCTGGCTGGGGGATTTCAGCCGTGAGGCGGTGGCGAGGGGCCTGAAGGCCTATTACAAGGGTGAGGGGAGGCCGTTCAGGGAGCTGGCCGAGATGACCATAAGGGGCGCCAAGGTCCAGCTCTACGAGAAGGCGGCCGAGCTGGCGGGGGCCCGCGCCGAGCAGCTGCTCTCCGAGTCCAAGGCCGCGGGCGGTGAGGCGGCGGAGGGGCTGAGGGCGGAGGCTGAGGGGCTGAGGCTCCTCGCGGCGGCCCTCAGGGCCAAGGCGGCATACGAGGAGATCCGCCTCGTGCAGACGTATCTGAGGGGCGCCGAGAGGAGGGCGGAGGCGCTTATGCGGGAGGCCAAGTCGGCGTGGAGCGCGGAGGCCCAGCTGGAGCTGGAGAGGAGGGCGAGGGAGGGGCTGGAGGCGGCCCGCAAGAGGGCCGAGAGGCATCTGGCCGACGCCCGCGCTAGGTACAGGGCGCATATCGCCGAGATCCGCGGCTTCGTTAAGGAGCGCGGCGATATCCGCGATATGGCCATGAGGTACTTCGGCCTGACGGCTAGGGCATTCGCCGGCGACCCGCAGGAGGTCGCCGAGAGGATGGTCAAGGCGGTGGACGTGAGGCGGGTCGTAAGCTGGGCGGACGAGCTGGCCAAGGAGCTGGGCGAGGTGGCGGTGAGGGTAATAGACGCGGAGCGCGTCTATAACAAGTTCGAGAGGATTCTCGCCGATAGGGGAAGGCCCATGGAGCCGGGCTATCGCCTGGAGGGGGCTGGCCAGTTCTTCGAGGGGGCCGTCCCCCAGGCCCCCCGTAGATCCCGCATAGAGGAGGCGGTGCCGAGGGCGGTCAGGGACGTCTTCGCGGCCTACTACGCCAAGCTGAGGGAGGCGGCGGAGAGGGCGTCAGTCTATCTTGCGCTGATGAAAGGAGATGGGCGGTTCGCCAAGAAGGAAGTCGAGAGGGCCAGGCAGGCCCTCCTCAAGGCCCTCAGGGCGGGCAGCAGGGAGGAGGCCCTCGCGGCCCTCGAAGAGCTGAAGAAGGCGCTGAAGGCCCTCGGCATAGACGTCGAGGGCGATGCTCCCCAAGCCATAGTGAAGGCCGTGGAGGAGAGGGCGAGACCCGCCTACGAGGAGTACGTCGCGGCTAGGAGGGAGTATCTATCCGCCGTTGACGCTATCGCCAAGTTCTCGCCCGAGGCGGCCCTCGCCCTGGGCGAAATGGCGAGGGAGGCGGGCCCCGACCCCGTAGCAAGGTGGATGGCCCTTACTGCGTACGAGGCCAGGGAGAGGGCGCTTAGGGAGTACGCGCGGTATTGGGCCAGGCCGCTTGAGGAGCGCTGGAACTCCCTGCCCCAGGCCGTGAGGGAGCTTATAGCCAGGAGGGAGGAGGAGGCGGCTGGGGAGGTCCTGCGCAGGGCCCTAAAGGGCATCGGCATCGCCGTGAAGAGGGACGCCGCCGACCCGGCGGCCCTTGAGGACGCCCTCGCCAAGGTATTCACGGCGAATGGGGAGTGGGGCGACCTCGGGGAGTATGTAAGGCAGGCGGTCGAGGCGGCCAGGAGGGTTCAGAGGGGCGAGGCGTCTACGGACGAGCTGGCAAGGGCGGTGGACGGCCTTCTGGCGGCCTACGGCGTTAGGGCGGCGGAGCGCTTCGTGGAGGGCGACAGGCTCGAGGACGCCGTAGACGAGCTCCATGACGCCACGAGGCGCTACGCCCGCAACTCCGGCCTCAGGATGGGCAGGGAGGCCGCCGAGAGGGCCCTCCTCCTGGCCCTCTCGACGGTGCCGGGGGAGCACGTCGAGGCGTATACACGGGGCGGCTGGAGGGGGCGGATAGAGCCCTACGTGGCCTACTGGACCGAGGACGAGGGGCTCGCCAGAAGGGCGGGCGAAGCCGGCTGGGAGGTCCGCCAGATAAAGCGGCCGGCGAGCTTCGAGGAGGGGGTGCCCAAGGAGTGGAGGGCGGCCTACGTCGTCGCCCCCCGCGGCGTGGATCTGGCCGCCGTGGAGAGGGCTATAACCGAGCTGGTGGACGGGGCGCCCGAGGGCCTCGCCTACATAAGGCCTGCCGAGTGGCCGGTCCCCGAGCCCTTCATCTGGTTCGTCCTCAGGGATAGACAGCCGGCCAGAGACGGCGACCAAATAGTGGCATACTCCATAGACAGGCTCTCCATAGAGGAGCCCCTGTCTAAATTCGGGGAGGCCCTCAGGGCCAGGGACCACGACGGGGCGAAGAAGGCCGTGGGCGAGCTCTACGAGTCGAGGCTCAACAGGACCGTGTGGCAGATCGTCCACGAGTTCGACCGGCCCAGGGCCAGGGACGCCCTTGAGCATCTGCGCAAGAGATATGGAGAGCCTGAGGAGCGCCTGTGGGAGAGGCACGACGAGCTCTACCTCACCTGGCTGGCCTTCAGGCTTGCGGACGAGTACGCCGACTATCTGAGGAGCGGGGCGGGCAGGGAGCTCAGGACCAAGGAGGAGGCGGCCGGCGCAATCTTCATGCCTTGGCTTCCGCACGAGCTCGTCCCGGCCTTCATGTACCGGCTGGTGGGGGACGATGACGGGTGGGGCGAGTTCAGGGCCGCGTGGATAACCGCCCTCAACATGTGGTTCGAGGGGATGGCCGAGCCGTATACGCCCAAGAAGCCCGCCGCGGCGAGGAGGGCGCTCGACCTCTTCAACGCCTTCATGGGCGCCAAGTTCACGTACGAGGAGCTCTTCCCGCCGCCTCCCCAGAGGCCGGAGGCGGCAGTCGAGGCCGCCAAACACGAGATCCAAAGGCCGGCCGAGCCCGAGGCCGTGAAGCCGGTCGAGACCGCCAAGCCGGCCGAAGCGGCGAAGCCGGCTAAGCCCGAGCAGGCCGAGGCGGCCGAGCCCGAGGCCCGGAGGCCTGCCGTCGAGGGACGCGGTTTAAGACCGGAGGCCGCCAGGCCCGAGGCCGTCGAGCAGGCTGTACGCGGTTTAAGGCAGGAGGCCGGGAGGCTTGAGGCGGCCGAGGCGCGCGGCTTAGGGCGGGCGGAGCTCGGCGAGAGGCCGGGGGCGCCTGCGGCGGACGTCATCCCGGAGAGGGCTTTTGAGGCTGTGGAGTATTTGGTGGAGAGGTTCGGCGCCGTCCTCGACAGGGAGGCGGCGTTCAAGGCCGAGGGCTTCGTCATCGCTAAGGTGAAGGCGAGGATCGAGAGGGTTGCGAGGAGGGAGCCCGAATTCGCCCACATCCTGGGCGAGGTTGCGGAGGACGTCCTGCGGTCCCTCGGGAGGCTGATGGCGTCCCCCGACGCCGCGAGGCATGTGCGGGACGCCCTGTTCTACCTCTTCGAGGGGTATCGGACCAGGGACGGCGAGCGGCTCTACGCGCGCATAGAGCCCGCCATAAGGGAGGCCGTAAGAAAGGCCGAGGAGGCCGGCATCCCCGACGCCGAGTACCGCATTAAGCAGTTCGTGCTGGATATCGTAGACGTCCTTGCGAGGGCGGGCGAGAGGTACAGGAGGGATGCGCTTAAGGGCATCTCGACGGTGGAGAGGGCGCTCAGGGCCACCGCCTTCGCCGGGCTTTCGGCGGCGGCCGCATATTCGGCCTACCAAGGCCTCTACTCTGAGGCGGTAATATCCTCCGTCGCCTCGGCCATAGCGCTGGCGGATGCTGGTCAGTTCAAGGAGGCCGTCCAGTATGCGCAAAGGGCGGCTAGGGCCCTCTACGAGTCGGCCAAGGAGCTTTTCGAGAGGGCCAGGGTGGCGGCGGAGAGACTTGCCGAGCTGTTCGTTGAAGCAATCACGCGCGTCCTGGCTTGGGTAGATGAACACAAGGCGTACCTCTTCCTGACGGCGGCGGCTGCGGCCGGCTTGATCGCGGCCTCCGCCGCCATGAGCCTCTGGGGCCTTATCGAGCTGGGCAGGCTGGCCTACGCGGCGGCCGGCCTGCCGCTCTTCGCCGGGCTCGCCGACGCGGGCGAGAGGGCGGCGGAGAGGTTCAGGGCCCTGGCCGAGAGGTACATGAGGTGGAGGATCGACGAGGGGGCCGTCGACGAGGTCCTCAAGGCCCCTCAAAGGGGAGAGAGGCCGTATAGGGCGCTTCTGAGGCTGGCCGAATCCAAAAGCCTGCCCAGGCCCCTCGCGAAGCTGAGGGAGGCGCTGAGATCGGTGGAGGACGAGGCGGAGAAGGACGCCGCAGTTGTCGCGGCGCTTGTGCTCTACAGGGCGCTTGCGAAGAACGCCGAGGCCTATAGGGAGTGGGCCGAGCTGTACCGCTGGGCGAGGGGCCTGGCCGAGAGGCGGGAGTTCACCGTAAAGGCCGAGGAGGTGAGGAGGCTCCGCGAGGCGCATAGGAGGCTTGAGGACGCCGCGGAGGAGGTGAGGAGGGAGCTGAACGGCGTGCTGGCGTCCTACTCGCAGAGGCGCGACGTATACGAGAGGCTCAGGCCCCTCCTGGAGGTGGATTGGGGTAGGGCGCGGGGGCTGGCGGAGGCGAGGGGCGTCGAGCTCTCCAAGTTCGGAGGCGCCAACATGGGGACAAAGGCCTACGCCGCCCTTCTCTCCATCGCCAGAGGCGGGATATACGGACACGCGGCGATGCTGCTCGCGGGCGAGGGCGCTCTGGCCGACATAGCGATTTCGACGCCCGGAGGCGCCTACGAGAAGGCCAGGGAGATCGCTAAAGGGCGCGGCGAGGCCGTTGACCCGTCTCGCTCCGGCCGGCGCGAAAGGTCTGCGGGCTGGGAGGCTAGGGCCGCCTCCGCGCTCCTCCGCTATCTCTTGAGCAGAGCCGTCGATGAGGACCTCAAGTTCAGGCGCGTTGAGAGAGGCTTCGAGGCGTTCAAGTCCTACGGCGGAGTCGAGGCGCGTGTAGACGCTCTGGTGGTGGAGGGGGTACCGCGCTCCGAGGTCGGCGAGGAGGAGCTGAGGGGCTTCGTGGAGGAGGCGAGGAGAAGGGCGCCAGACCTCTCGGGGATGGACAAGGCGCCGCAGCTCGTGGCGTGGCGTGCCACGGACGTGACGTCCTCCAGGGGATGGATAAAGGCCGCCACCGCCCATCCTTGGCAGGCGGCCTGGTACATCGGCCTTCTTGGCGAGGGGAAGATAGGCGGGGGCGGAGCCGACGTCACTGAGGAGGGCCATAGGCTCAACGTCTTGATGCTCTGGCCCCGCGAGAGGGAGGACCGGATCCTGAGGGAGAGCAGATGGCTTGAGTCGGTGCTGGGCCGCCGCGTGGAGGGCTGGCGCGACCTGGTGGACTCGATAGGCTGGAGCCGGGTCCTGGAGAGGGTCGGGGAGCTGGCCGACGAGCTGAAGCCCTGGATAGGCCGCAGGGATGCGAAGGACGCCGAGAGGGAGGAGCTGGCGAGGAGGATGCTGGGCGAGCTTGCCCTCTTCGCCCACTTCGCCGAGGCGAGGAAGGGGTTAGACGACGGCAGGTGGAGGGAGGAGCGGGTCAAGAGGCTGTCGAGGGCTGTGGAGGCCCTGAGCGGCGGGAGGATAAGGGGCGAATACGCCGAGAGGCTGGCCGATCTGATTATCTATTACGCCGAGGGGTATAAGAAAGAGGCGAGGAAGCGCATCGAAAACCTGGCCGAGGAGCTCGCCGGCGTCCTCAAGGAGGATGTGGAGAGGGTTAGGGGGGAGGTCCGGCGCATCGCCGAGTTCGCCCTCGGCGATATGTACTGCCTCGCTAGGGACTGCGCGAGGGATGAGGTTGCTAGGAAGTTCGTGGAGCCAGCCATTGAGCTGGTCATGCTGGAAAAGGCGCTGAGGGGCGGATTCGACAAGAGGGAGGCCCTGCTGCGCTTCGGCGAGATGTACGCCACCGCTATTGCGGGGGACGGCTCCGTGGAGTCGAGGAAGGTCGTGCTGACCGTCGGGGGCGAGCTGGGCGGTGGGGCAACGCTCCTGCGCCTAGCCGCGTTGCGGTTGCTCAACCAGCTCCTGCCCGACGGACTGAAGTTCGACGTGCGGACGTACGTGGGCGAGGGCAGATACTACGACATAACCGCAACCGGCGGAGATGCCGCCAGGCTCATGCGCCTGTTGGCCGTCTCCGCGCCCTCGGCCGGCGGAGGGTACTTAAGCCCGAAGTTCGATGGTTTCGTGGGGGAGGCCCGGGTTGAGGTGCGCCTCGACGAGGGGAGCATAAGGCCGACCAAGGGCGGCCGCGTCGCCGCCGATCTGACCGTATCGGAGGGCGGCGTCGAGGTGAAGTACAACGTCTATCTGCGCGAGGACGCGATCGTGCTCCGATTCGAATCGTCGGACCGGAGCCGCGTGGAGCTTGCGGCGCGACTCCTCAGGCATGCGGGCGTAGACGCCGAGGTGAAGAGGGAGGGCGGCAGAGACGTCTGGTACGTCGAAGCCACTACCAACAAGCTCGCGGCCGGCCACGAGAAGCTCAGAGGCGCCCTCGCCGAGATCGTCAGGGGGGCCGTCAAGAGCGGCTGGGTGGACGCGAGCAGGGCAGAGCGCTGGCTTGAGAAGCTGGAAAGAGGCATCACGCTGAGGGAGGGCTGGCCTAGGTATCTCGTGAGGCTTGACCACAGCGGCGCGCTTGAGGTCAGATATATGTCTACCAACCCCGACAGCATAAAGCGGGAGGCCCGGCGGCTTAAGGCAATGGGCCTTGAGGAGGGCAGGCACTTCGCCGTGAGGGCGCCGGAGGAGGACGGAAAGGCGGGTTTCGTCTCGATCCTAAAAGAGGGCCTTGAGCGCGCCGCGCGGCTGTCTATACACGGCTCCGGAGAACAGCAGAGGCTTGCGGCCGAGTTCGTGGAGTACATACTCCAGAGGGCGAGGGAGGAGGGCGAAGAGGTCCACGAGAAGGCCTTAGAGGTAGTGGAGGAGGGGAGGGCGAGGGGCTCCTTAAGGCTTGCTGACGTTAGGGGGGCTGAGGTCTTCGTCGGGGGCAGGAGGCACGTGGTGGACGTCCTCGGCGGAGGTGCCGAGTTCGATAAGGGAGAGAGCGGCAGGAAGTTGCTGAGGATTAAGATAAAGGCGGAGGTCGACGGCGTAAGGCGTGACTACATGATGACGTTCGGTAGATATGGAGCCGACAATGAGGCTAGGGGCCACGCCTACGCCAGAGCCGACGCGCCGGGAGGCAGGGAGGCAGACGCCGAGAGGTTCGCCGCCCTCATAAAGGCCCTTACGGGCAAGGAGCCGAGGGTGTACGAGAGGGAGGACGGCACGATGATAGTGTGCTACAGAGAACACCTGGAGGGCTTCGCCCGCTATGCCGAGCTCGCAGACGCCATAGAGAGGTGGCTCGAGGAGACGAGGCGGTGAGCCCCGCCCATGCCCCCGCGGCCGGGAGCCGCCCGAGCTGAAAGGGGGCACCGCGCTTAGGAGATTTCTTTTATACCCGCAGTTATCTCAGTGGACTTCCGCGCCCTTCCCGCTCTGTATCTCCACAGCTGTCCCAACTGCGGAGGCGCCGTCGAGTCCTACAGACTCGCCGAGGGGCTTCCCTGCTCCGAGTGCCTCCCCAGAGAGACCGCTGGGGGCGACATCAAGAGGATCATAGAGGATCTAAGGCGGAGGAACGCGTTGCGCGAGCTGGCGCCCCTAGCCGACAATT
>Ga0208151_100192_pt1 | contig 31400 bp, 29 predicted proteins | sample ECH_Bhost_MetaG_FD_187130 | JGI IMG/M metagenome (GOLD analysis project Ga0208151, IMG submission 187130) | Hot spring microbial mat communities from Yellowstone National Park, Wyoming, USA - ECH_B host_MetaG (SPAdes) (version 2) | ecosystem: Environmental > Aquatic > Thermal springs > Hot... | reverse complement strand
ATTTACCAACAATTATTACAGTGTACTTTCAATTCCTTCAAGCCGGATTCTCAATTACAAACTCCATATTTACCAACAATTATTACAGTGTACTTTCAATTCCTTCAAGCCGGATTCTGGGACAAAAACAAAAGCAAATACTGCACTACCTTGCCCAAAACTTTCAATTCCTTCAAGCCGGATTCTTGTTAACTTCAAGAGGCGGAAGTTTCGAATTAAACGGTTTCTTTCAATTCCTTCAAGCCGGATTCTTTTCAATTTGTTGTTTATCTATTTCAACATAATTTTTTGAAGTCTTTCAATTCCTTCAAGCCGGATTCCCTCGCTCCCTGGACCTTTCATCGGCCTCGGTCCTGTTTTTTTCTTTCAATTCCTTCAAGCCGGATTCTTAAATAAAAAGTTTACAAGCTTGCGAGTTGTAAAGTTAACTTTCAATTCCTTCAAGCCGGATTCAAAGGTTAAATGGTGGGTATACGTTATATAGTTGTTTAATTTGTCTTTCAATTCCTTCAAGCCGGATTCGAAAAGTACGAAATGCTAGTATATAGCAAAAGTGTGAATTCCTTTCAATTCCTTCAAGCCGGATTCCTTAATTTCTTTTTTCCCTTTTTTTCATTAGAAAGAACTTTCAATTCCTTCAAGCCGGATTCTCCCAAGCCCAGACACAAGGTTTGAGGAGGTGGCATATCTTTCAATTCCTTCAAGCCGGATTCATACATGTCTAGATCAAAACTGACTTTTAACGGTTGTTTTCTTTCAATTCCTTCAAGCCGGATTCAAAAAATCAGGTTCCACATAAGATAAATCAAGGGATCTTTCAATTCCTTCAAGCCGGATTCAAAACTAATAACAAGAAAAGAAAACAAAAAAATATTTAACTCTTTCAATTCCTTCAAGCCGGATTCACGATATTTTTTGAATTTACCCCACAAAACCCCATAACTTTCAATTCCTTCAAGCCGGATTCGCTAAAAAATTAGTGCAAAACCAAAAATTTATATCTGCAATTCTTTCAATTCCTTCAAGCCGGATTCACATATATTATAATGGGGAAAAGAGTGAGAGGTGAAATCTTTCAATTCCTTCAAGCCGGATTCTTATCTAGGAATTGGCGATATGTCACCAGAAGAACTCCAACAGCTCTTTCAATTCCTTCAAGCCGGATTCATTAACTTTTGAAATAAACGCGATATATACCTGTTGCCACTCTTTCAATTCCTTCAAGCCGGATTCCATCTTCTATACTCCAGGAAAAAGTACTGCGTTTGCCTGCTTTCAATTCCTTCAAGCCGGATTCAAGGAAAAATGGAGGAAAAGGAGAAACTAGGTGAAAAGCAGCTTTCAATTCCTTCAAGCCGGATTCCACATTTCAGCTCTTTAATTGGCTGAAAATGCGTTATCCCTTTCAATTCCTTCAAGCCGGATTCAACGAGGTTGCACAGGCTTGAAGAGAGAGGATTGATTATTACTTTCAATTCCTTCAAGCCGGATTCGTGTATAAATGCCAATTGCAGTTTTATCTTTTACAATTTTCTTTCAATTCCTTCAAGCCGGATTCTTTATATTTATTAAATTCGCCAATAATTCCAACAAAAACTTTCAATTCCTTCAAGCCGGATTCAAATCGTAAATAATTACGTTGGAGAATACGACTTAATCTTTCAATTCCTTCAAGCCGGATTCTTTCTTAATACACAAGCTATATCTTCTGCCACGTTTCTAATCTTTCAATTCCTTCAAGCCGGATTCTTGTATATGAAAACCCTGATTTTGCGATACTATGGTTAAACTTTCAATTCCTTCAAGCCGGATTCGAATGGAAAAGGAAATAAAAGAAAAAAGTAACGGTAATGAGAACTTTCAATTCCTTCAAGCCGGATTCAGAAAAAGGATTAAAAAGCTTAGGTTTCGACAATTCAACTTTCAATTCCTTCAAGCCGGATTCAATTGTGGCGCGCAGAGGTATATTTCTCCAAAGTATTACTTTTCTTTCAATTCCTTCAAGCCGGATTCTTTATTGTACTTGCTAAACCTACAGTTGCTAAATAAATATCTTTCAATTCCTTCAAGCCGGATTCCAATTAACTGCACAAAGTCCGACACTTTTAAGCGAAACAATCTTTCAATTCCTTCAAGCCGGATTCACGAATGTGTTCGGCTGTACACGTATGACGGCAAAATAACCTTTCAATTCCTTCAAGCCGGATTCTTAATGAGCTTATGAGTGGAGTGGGTTCACAGGGAGCTTTCAATTCCTTCAAGCCGGATTCTGAAAAAATGAAAGAAGCAATAATCCGAAAAGAAGAAAAAACTTTCAATTCCTTCAAGCCGGATTCTAAACCACTGCGACTAATATAATATGCGGGTGAAAAAAGCTTTCAATTCCTTCAAGCCGGATTCATATGTTGTGGATATTTGAAAGCTTTAACAATATAATGTAAACTTTCAATTCCTTCAAGCCGGATTCCTGCTAACATTTCCAAAATTTCATGCGAAAGACCTACAGTCCACTTTCAATTCCTTCAAGCCGGATTCATAGTCCAAATCGCTCATGAATTTTCTCAAAAATATGGAGACTTTCAATTCCTTCAAGCCGGATTCATAAAGCAGTAAACAAAATTTTAGAAGTTTTAGATAATTACTTTCAATTCCTTCAAGCCGGATTCGCAAAATATCAAAATTACATGTTAGCAAGACTTAAAACTTTCAATTCCTTCAAGCCGGATTCAACAATGAAATAAATTATTGACAAAAAAATAGAAGAAATGAATACTTTCAATTCCTTCAAGCCGGATTCGTTACAAATGCTTCTTAAATGGTTTACAGAATATATAAACTTTCAATTCCTTCAAGCCGGATTCATGGCGTTAGCCACGTGTAACGATGAAAATGTAAGAAAAAGCTTTCAATTCCTTCAAGCCGGATTCATGGCGTTAGCCACGTGTAACGATGAAAATGTAAGAAAAAGCTTTCAATTCCTTCAAGCCGGATTCTCATCGATGGTACTGTGTTGCACGTGGTTGACGATTTCTTATACTTTCAATTCCTTCAAGCCGGATTCGTGGCGCTATTGTCTTTCTTTTCATATTTATTTAGTAAGCCTTTCAATTCCTTCAAGCCGGATTCATACTACCGGGCTGCGTACACTTGATAGCCCACTATGTAAGCTTTCAATTCCTTCAAGCCGGATTCACTATGTCCCCTGCTTTTGCATCTATATAAGGTAATCTTTCAATTCCTTCAAGCCGGATTCCGTTCGTTTCATCATTTTCCCAAATCTCCACCATCCACAGGCTTTCAATTCCTTCAAGCCGGATTCACGTGCTAAAATAAACATCGCAAAAGGCTACGAATCTATAGCTTTCAATTCCTTCAAGCCGGATTCGCAGTCAATAAGGACGCTGCGTTTGTTAGGACGAACGCTACTTTCAATTCCTTCAAGCCGGATTCAAATACTCAAATATATAAAAAATGGTCAAAGGCAAAAATAAACTTTCAATTCCTTCAAGCCGGATTCGACAAATTATATAGATTTTGCCGTAGCAGAACCGTTCTTTCAATTCCTTCAAGCCGGATTCAACCTACGTTTATTCTAGGACGAGTAGGTATTGCAACTTTCAATTCCTTCAAGCCGGATTCTAGTTCATTTTGGCTTATTTTTAGTTCTTCAATTTGTATTTTCTTTCAATTCCTTCAAGCCGGATTCCGGGAGGACCAGATGAATTAAGTTTTGCTTACGTGCAGGCCTTTCAATTCCTTCAAGCCGGATTCCCCTTTCCCCTTTTTCTCATGGGTGGAAAAATGAATATAGACTTTCAATTCCTTCAAGCCGGATTCAAGGAAATAGGTGACTGGCATGTACTTACCATAGACGGGAGCTTTCAATTCCTTCAAGCCGGATTCTTAATTAAAAATGATAAAGTTGAAGAGTATTATGATAACTTTCAATTCCTTCAAGCCGGATTCCCCCAAACAAATCCAACAAATATAAATATATTGGAGCTACAACTTTCAATTCCTTCAAGCCGGATTCTCGGATTTTTTTCTTGTCATGTTTTTCACTTAAAATATCTTTCAATTCCTTCAAGCCGGATTCAAGAGAATCAATATGTGGGACGACAAAAGGGAGGAGGCTATTCTTTCAATTCCTTCAAGCCGGATTCGAATATATTAAATTTACGCCGAGGAATAGTAACACGCCAAGCTTTCAATTCCTTCAAGCCGGATTCCTTACGCTTCAATTATTACAACTTTGCTTTCTTCATTAAACTTTCAATTCCTTCAAGCCGGATTCTTTACTTTAGAGTATAATTATTCAGTTCAAAGAATTGTCCTTTCAATTCCTTCAAGCCGGATTCAGATCAACCCTCTTTGTTGTAACTTTTTAAGTCTTGCTAACTTTCAATTCCTTCAAGCCGGATTCGAGGTAATAAGTTCATGAATTATGTTGATTATTTTTGTAAGTTAGCTTTCAATTCCTTCAAGCCGGATTCGTGTTTTATATTTTAGTGTCATATGTTTAACTTGTAATGTCTTTCAATTCCTTCAAGCCGGATTCGAACAAGCCATAGATGTACAATTAATCTTACAAGCATTCTTTCAATTCCTTCAAGCCGGATTCAAAACATGTAAAATGTGTGTATGGAGTGTGTAAAAGGTAAACTTTCAATTCCTTCAAGCCGGATTCCGTCGAAAATGCATGGAGGCAGAGTGTAAAAGGTATGCATATCTTTCAATTCCTTCAAGCCGGATTCATCACCAACATTCTTGCATATAACTTAAAACCTTTTTTTCCTTTCAATTCCTTCAAGCCGGATTCCATGCTTGACATGGGCTTTGCAGATCTTAAGGAAGTCTACTCTTTCAATTCCTTCAAGCCGGATTCCCAATTTTGTTTGCTTTTCATCTATAGTTTATTGCGTTATTACTTTCAATTCCTTCAAGCCGGATTCCGCTTTTCAAGTTTTATCATCAATCGCTTCACAATTTATAAACTTTCAATTCCTTCAAGCCGGATTCAAAGCCATGCAAATCCCCATATGTGATAATTACTATCTGCCCTTTCAATTCCTTCAAGCCGGATTCTTATCATCAATTTTATATTGCTTAACTTCTTTTGTTATTCTTTCAATTCCTTCAAGCCGGATTCCTTTATAATAATTTTCCGATTTTGCCAAATGATAGTTTCTTTCAATTCCTTCAAGCCGGATTCATGTTACAATATCTTCATTAGGATTCGCTATTCCAATTGCTCTCTTTCAATTCCTTCAAGCCGGATTCACGAACGCTGCGAATACCACTAAAAGTGTGGGGTCCATCTTTCAATTCCTTCAAGCCGGATTCCTATTGCCCTTTGGTATAGCGATATATTGTTTAAGATAGACTTTCAATTCCTTCAAGCCGGATTCAAATATTTGTATGCGGGTGAAAAAATGGCGGAAAAAACACTTTCAATTCCTTCAAGCCGGATTCATAAGCCAGTAGGTAGTAATAATGACGTTGATGATAACGTCTTTCAATTCCTTCAAGCCGGATTCGTTTAACTTACGCTTATATGCAAAAACTATTACGTTACCTCTTTCAATTCCTTCAAGCCGGATTCAACACACAGTTCTTTCGTTTAACCTTATAACCCTCTTCACACTTTCAATTCCTTCAAGCCGGATTCTTAAACGATTTATATTTGTCATAAGGCTATTGTATCACGCTTTCAATTCCTTCAAGCCGGATTCATCTGATTCCTTATGAAGATATAGACCCAGATACCTATACTTTCAATTCCTTCAAGCCGGATTCTTATAAATGTCATCTAATTCGTTTAGCGTTAACGGCTCATTCTTTCAATTCCTTCAAGCCGGATTCCTGAGTTGGGTGAACCCATAATTAAATATTATGAAATTTCACTTTCAATTCCTTCAAGCCGGATTCTCAGTTTTCCACAGATAGATACGTAGTCCAGAATATACTGCCATCTTTCAATTCCTTCAAGCCGGATTCTTGGAAATCTGTACTGCCAGAGCTCCAAACAAAAAAAACTTTCAATTCCTTCAAGCCGGATTCAGCATTGAAGAGGCTCAAGATCTCGCACAGACGTATCTCAACTTTCAATTCCTTCAAGCCGGATTCTCGTTGGAACGGCTTAACGTAAGCCAAATACAACAAAAAGCTTTCAATTCCTTCAAGCCGGATTCTTAAACGATTTATATTTGTCATAAGGCTATTGTATCACGCTTTCAATTCCTTCAAGCCGGATTCTTCTAACTGCAACGGGGTGAAAAACGATGAGTACTAACTTTCAATTCCTTCAAGCCGGATTCTATCAAAATTATGTTTTAGCTAGATTACACAAACTAGAGAAACTTTCAATTCCTTCAAGCCGGATTCATGACTTTAGGAGGACTAGGAAGAAGATGCTAAAACTTGGCCTTTCAATTCCTTCAAGCCGGATTCGTTTATCCGAATTATTTTATACCTAATTCTGGTTTACCATACTTTCAATTCCTTCAAGCCGGATTCACGTTTCACGTAGTGGGCTAACGTTTAACGGTTGTGCCTTTCAATTCCTTCAAGCCGGATTCTTGAAGTATTTGAGAAGGAAGTATTTGCACAAAATTCACAAACTTTCAATTCCTTCAAGCCGGATTCCCACCCCGAGCACTGGTGTTAACGTGCTGTGTCCCCTTATGCTTTCAATTCCTTCAAGCCGGATTCCCCTCTAACAAAATATCAAATTTCTCAAATTGAAAGTTTAGCTTTCAATTCCTTCAAGCCGGATTCGCAAAAAATTCAACCAGAAATTTATGAATTAACTAAATAGGGCTTTCAATTCCTTCAAGCCGGATTCTTGTAATTAGCAACTTGTTAATTATATATTATATAATATGGCCTTTCAATTCCTTCAAGCCGGATTCATGAGGTAAAGGATTGTACCAGAGAATAATCGCTTTACACTTTCAATTCCTTCAAGCCGGATTCTTAGGCAATAACGCAGTACAAATAAACAATGCTATTTATTCTTTCAATTCCTTCAAGCCGGATTCAAATGATAAACCACCATAACCTTGGAATTGGTGGAATATTCTTTCAATTCCTTCAAGCCGGATTCTGTCTCAAGGACTATCGACCAAACCTCAGTAGGGGGTTATTCTTTCAATTCCTTCAAGCCGGATTCCCAGAAACTTTAAATATTAGTTTTTACATATGATATATTAGGCTTTCAATTCCTTCAAGCCGGATTCTGCACTCGATTTATCACATCCATATTGGATTCAGGTTATTTCTACTTACAAATTATTTATACTCCCCCACTTTTATTTTTTTCCCTCATCCAGACATCCCTCGTTGATTTGAAAAACTCTTGGCACTTCTGGATGACTTTTCAAGTAAAACTCATTATTCCATTAAATAGAATGCTCAAGAATTCCGCATAAATAGCGTCTGGATGATGTTTTGAAGAATGCTATTTCAAAAAAATAAAAACAACGTTTTTTTATCTCCTAACTAGATTAACTTATAACTGGTGAATAAAATTAATTTATTTGAAGTAATACTAAATATATGGATCCTATCATAACTGGGATTGACATTAAACACTACGCATTCTGCCCCCTTATTATTTACTACAATAGAGTAATGAATGTTGACGAGAGGTTTACAGAGGCAATGAGGGAGGGAGGGGAGATTGACAAGGAGGAGGAAATAAAGTTCGTATATCCCTCTCTTTCCCCGAAGAGGGTTGAGAGGAAGCCTTACCTCTACTCAGCCAAGCTTAACGCCTCTGGAACTCCTGACTTCGTGCTGCACTTCGATTTCCATTCCTCTCCCCTGGAAGTTAAGTACTCTGAAAAGAAGCACAGAGACCACTTTCTCCAAGTGAAATACTACTCCCTGTTGATGAGGGAGCTCAACTACAAGGTTAAGGTAGCATTTCTATATTATAAACCTTTGAAAGAGTTGGTCAGGGTTCACGTAAGCGGGGAGGAGTTGGATGAGGTCAGGGAGATAATAGAGAGGATAAAGAAGATAATACTTAGGGGTAAACCGTTGAGGGTAAGGAAACCTTCCAGGCTTTGCATTAATTGCGGGTGGTTAACTACGTGCAAACCCAAGTTTGAAGGAAGGGTAGCTTACGGTGGTTCCTGGTGAGCGGGTTGAAGAGGAAGGTAGCTATTATAGACAAGTGGGGCTCATTTGTCAAGGTAAGGAACGGGATGATAATAGCTGTTAAAGGGGAAGAGGTTCTATGGGAGGTATCACCTGTAGAGCTCTCAACAATCGTCTTCACAGTTAATGCAGGGATATCGAGCGAGGTCATTAGGCTGGCAAATGAATACGGAGTCGACGTCGTATTCCTCAAGGGTAATTACCCAATGGCTAGGCTCCTTAATTATAAATACGGCGGTTCACTGAGGGTTTGGACGTCCCAGCTCAGGGAGTTTAAGAAACCCCATTATTTAGCTAGAAAAATAGTGGAGGGCAAAGTTCATAACCAATACATAGTCTTGAGGTATTACCAAAGGAAATACGAGTTCTCATTCTTAGACGAACCAGTTTTCACCCTCATGGATTACGAGTCGAAGGCTAAAAGCGCCAAGACAAGGGAGGAGGCAAGGGAATTAGAGGCCCACGCGGCAAAACACTACTGGAAAGGTGTTTCAAACCTCCTACCTAAATGGGTTAATTTCAGGGGGAGGGAGAAGAGGGGTGCAAAGGACGCATTCAACTTGTCCTTGAACATTGGGTACTCTGCACTTAAGGTAATAGCCTGGAAGGCAGTTGTCATAGCTGGGCTCAACCCATACTTGGGTTTTCTCCATTCCTTCAGGAACGGGAGACCTTCCTTAGTTTTTGATATAATGGAGGAGTTCAGGGCCCCCTTTGTGGATAGGCCGTTGATTGTGGCATTCAGGGAGGGGAAAATAATAGATGGGCTCATGAAGTACTTAGAGGACTTGAAGAGGGAGCGGAGGGAAATAGACAGGACTCCCTTAAAGGAGGTATGGAAAACAGTTATGAATTCCATTAAGGAGGAGGAAGTAATTACCCAGGCCAGGAGGTTAGCTAATTACTTAATTGGAACTGAGGAGGAGTACAAGCCATTCAAGGTGGCATCTTGATTTACCTGGTTATCTACGATATATCTGACAACAAGTTGAGGGGCAAAATAGCTAAGTTCCTAAAGCAGATGGGATTGAAGAGGGTGCAGAAGAGCGCCTTTGTTGGGAGCCTTAAGTCCTCTGACATTAGGAACCTAGAGTCTGGGATAAGGTTAATAGTGAAGGGAAAGGTGGACTACAACGTCCAACTTTACCCTTTAACTGAAGTACTATTCAACCAGAGGGTAATCTTCTCAACACCAAATTACAGCCCAGAGGAGGAGGAAGTCATATGAAATTATAGGCTTTTGATTTCATGGAGAGCGTCTATAAAGTAAACGATATCGTATAGTTTTCATGTGACTTCCTTTATGATATTTATGGAAATTTGTAGTTAAAGCTGTTTAGATTACCTGAAACCACAAGTTTAGTAAAGTTATTCATGGAAACGCAATTGACGTTATATTAACGCTATTAACCTTTAGCATTTTCAATTCCCCACTGTAAGAGCAAGGCAGATTTGATCTATAATAACTGTTAACGTTCTTAATTTATCCGTTTGTTCCGAGGCCCTCTTGAGGTAAAATAGGGATTTACTGACATTTATGATAAAATTATATATTTAGAATTAGTTTTAAGTTTATCTCCATAAAATACTTTAAACTCTTGGGGAAATGTGATTCACTCTGTTCTTCCCTTTAATGTTTAAAGGGAGTTCTTTTCACTAAGAGAGGTGTTTCATTCAACTGCTTTTCATTTTCATGAGATTTTCTTGATTTGCGCTTCAATACATTAGTACATGAAAGTGAAATAATTACTTCCTCAAAAATTACTTGACGCTCATGTTTCCCTTTAACATATGTATTCCCCAATTTCAAAGGATTTTTAATTTTTAAAAGTTACTTGAAATTTTGGGATACTACTAACAGTATTTTACTTAAAATTGCTCATCGAGCCTTCACTTTTACTCGATGAACTCAGCATTAATATAGCCTCAACAATTAACTATCCATAGTCATTGCTATTATTGTCACTGTTATTACTTCTAATTCTCCTCATTAATTTTAGGGCGTTCTTCGCTCTATTAGCCATAGCAATTATTTCGGCTTCCTTAGAAGTCTTCCTCTTCCGCCTCACTTCCCTTATGTCCATTTTCATTCAAGGTTAAATTGGTAATCCTAGTTTATAAACTAAGATCAAGAACACGAGTTCGCGCCTAACCATCAATTTAATCCCAACGTAACCACCTTGATACCACAAGTATTTGAAAATGACCACATCTAAATCTAATAGACAAGGAAAGACTTTATCAATTTGTGTATGCTAAGTTATCTTCAAAATACCCACCCTTCAAAACTAATTTAAATCCGTTATGAAGGTCAGGTCTTAGATTAAAGGGCTATATAAGATAGTCAAACTCTTCAGAACGCGTTAACACCACTAGTTCATTATATCTAATGAGATATCTAAGGTAAAACTCCTAATGTATAAACTCCAACACCCTTACAGAAACGTGAGGAAATATGGGAGTTTGTATTCAGTTATTAGGAAAGTAAATAATATAATTATATTTAAACAAACATAAATGATAAATATCTATTTAAACTTCTGCCCTAATGATAAAATTTAATAAAGTTTAATGAAAAACAAACATATGGAACAGGAAAACAAGAGATTGGGGATAATTGTGCAGTCAGGGGCTGCAAATAGGATATGCTGTGTTGCCGTGTATTCCGCTGCAGCTTTGGCGTCTGGGTGGAAAGTGACCCTTCACTTGGTAAACGAGGGGTTAATTGCGTTCAAAAAGGGAGTTGCAAAGAAGATATGGGGGAGCATGAAGCCAGAGGACTTCAGTATATATCCTGGTGCGTACCATCAAGAAGTTCAGGTTTTCCTCAGGAAAGTTCAGGAAATGATAAGGGAAGGGAAGTTTCAAGATTGGCCAGACATGCTATCTGAACTTAAAAAGCAATATCCAGACAATTTCAGGATATATGCTTGCCCTATTGCAGCCGCTGCATATAACGTAAAAAAGGAGGACTTGCTAGATATAGTGGATGAAATAAAGGGCGCTTTATCCTTTTTAGAGGAAGTCTACCCAGGGATTGTAATGGTATTCTGAGGTAACAGTGATGAAAGTTGAAGGATGTTTTTGAAAAGTTTAAAGAAAATATGGAAAAATATAAGAGTATAGGACTAAACCCATTGTCTTTAGCTACAGGATGTGCAGTGAAGGTTGATCTAATAGATATAGTTTATCCAGCCTTAAACATGATAAGGAAGGACTTGGAGGCAATGAACATAGAAATACTCCCTAGGGAGGACGCAGACATCTTTGTTTCCAGGGAAGAAATGGAAGTGAAGAGGGTGATAAACTCTGGTGAGTTTGGAGCTGACAGAGCGATCAGCCTTATCCAGGTTAACCAGCAAACTGCTTCTAGTCCAGAGAGTTTCGCCCGATTTTTGCTAAAGGTTTACAGCTCAGTGAAAACGGGAAAGAGGTTAATTATAGGGAAGGGGCACTCAATCGTGACTACTAAGAACGACGGAGAGGTGGCGGTTCTGGACATGATCAAGTTGGGAGGGAGGAAGTTAAACTCATATACTGCTGCAAACAATGATACAATACAAATAGTTGATCCACTCGAGGAACCTGGATCACAGATGCAAACTGACGTGGCTATATCTAATTCACTTAACGATTTATTCACTAAGGGAGTTTATAAGGACTTAGTTTTAATTCCTCTAGTAGATGCCCCGGAGAGGAAATTAAAGGAGAGGATTCTCTCTAACTTCTATGATTACTCAAGGAGGTATAATATAGAGGTGAAGGAGGAAATACAACCTGAAACAAACACCCTCATGATTGGGGCTACGGTTATAGGGAAAAGCGACCACGAGCTTCCAGTTTACTATTCAGAGGTAAGAGAGAACATGTATGTCCTAGTTACTAGGCCTGTAGGTGAATTAACTCCAGTAAATGTTTACCTATGGTTACTTGCCTTACCTGATCTTTTAGAGGACTTGGAGAGGAGGGGAATAAGTTTGAGGAGGTTAGAGGAAGTCAAGAGGAGGGCAATTGATTACATGAAGAAGCCAAATATTGAGGTAGCGGAGGCTATATATAATCGTTTACCTGAGTTCGGGAGGAGCTTCGACGTGAAAAACCACATTGCTATGACTACAGATGTCACCGGGCCGGGCATCTTCGTGATCAAGGAGTTTGCAGAAAAGGCTGGAGTAGACATAGAATTATTTGAGGTTCCAGTAATCGACAATGATATATGCGAGTTCGCAACTGAGAACTTCATAATTCCCAACTCAACAGCTGGGACTAACGGTGCAACTATAATATTTGCTACAAGGAAAGTCACGGAAGACCTGATGCAGGAGTTAAATAAGAAGGGATTAGAGCCAAAGGTTATTGGAAAGGTATTGAAGAAGGGTGAAGGATGTGTATATGCACCTAGGGGAATATTAAAGCTCATTCACAGGGAAAACATCTTAAAGTATTTTAGGGTAAAAGAGTAATTGAAGTCAATTAAATAATTAATTCTATTAATTAAATTCAAAATAATTTATCTTAATAGATTTATATTTATTATTATATAAGAAAAGCATTGCATTTAGAGCTAGAAATATTTTATTAAGGTTAATACATTATTAAGAGTAATATGAGCGGAAGCATGAGGATAACGAAAACGCTTGACTTGAGAGGAACCTATTGCCCAGTCCCTGTAATGGAGACTGCAAAGGCGATTAGAGATGTTAAAATAGGGGAAATAATCGAAGTACTTGCTACAGACCCCTCTGCTAAACCAGATATAGAGACCTGGGCCAAGAAGGCAGGACAGGAAGTGATTAAAGTAGAACAATCTGGTGGAGTAATAAGGGTTTTAGTGAGGAGGACTAAGTAAATAACGAAAGCATGCAAAGTTAACTTGGGCAAAAACGAGTATTTGTTTTAGCACTACATCAGGTTAGAGATCATCCCCTGACCAGTTTCATTCCTTCTTTATAAATAGCTTCAACGCTTGGTATTACAGCTTTCTCGAGGGGCTCTGAAAAGGGTATTGGGACGTCTGGCACTGCCAACCTAGATATAGGTTTCTTCAACTCCCCAAGAGCTTTGCTCTGTATCCTGAAAGCTATTTCACCTGTTACACCGTAACTCATGTAGTCTTCATCAACTATCAATACTCTCCCAGTTTTCCTTGATGAATTTACAAGTAAGTCCTCGTCTAGAGGGATTAACGCCCTAGGATCTACTACCTCAGCTGATATTCCTTCCCTTTCAAGCATTTCAGCTGCCCTCAAAGCCCTGTGAACCATTAAGCCCAGTGCTATGATAGTTAAGTCCTTCCCCTCCCTCCTTATTACCCCTTTGCCTATATCTATTGTATAAGGCTCCTCAGGAACCTCCTCTTCTCTACCTTCATATGGTAGGAATGGAAGGCCTGTTAATAGCTTGTGTCCAAAGATCACAACAGGGTTCTGGTCTCTTAGAGACGCTATAGTTAGCCCCTTTGCATCATATGCAGTAGATGGAACCACTACCTTGAATCCAGGCAAATGAGCGAAGAGGCTATAAAGAACTTGGGAGTGTTGAGCTGCGTCACCATAACCACCTCCTATAGCGGTTATTATTGTGACTGGTTCCGTGAATTGACCCCCTGACATGTAGTGGTTTTTAGCCATGTGGTTGAACATTTGATCGAACCCTGCACCAAGGAAATCCACGAACATTAACGAAACTACAGGGTGAAGACCAAGGGAGGCCATACCTACTGCCATCCCCATGAATGTCTGCTCAGTTATTGGAGTGTCAATGACCCTCTTCCTCCCGAATTTATTGAATAACCCCATTGTAAACCCAAAAACTGCGCCCCAGTAAGTGACGTCTTCCCCTAGGACTACTATGTTCTCGTTCCTTTCCATTTCCTGGCTTATTGCCTCCGATATGGCAAAGGATATCCCCTTTACTTTCCTCACTTGAAAACACCCCTTAGGGCTTCAGAGGGGTCAGGTAAGGGACTTCTTTCAGCGTACTCAATTGCCTCCCTCACTTCCTCTCTAGCCTTTTCCCCAATTTCCCTTAACTCCTCTTGGCTAGTTAAACCCAATGCAATCAACCTCTTACCTAGCCTGTTTATGGGATCTAACGACCTCCATAACTCCACTTCCTCCCTTGTCCTGTATTCTTGACCATCCCCTTCGAAATGTCCCCTAAACCTGTATGTTAGAGCCTCTATGAGCATAGGGCCATCCCCTTTTCTAGCCCTCTCTATTGCCTTATTTGAAGCCCAATAGACGTCTAACACATCCATACCATCAACCAATATAGAGGGAACATTGAATCCCAACCCCCTCTGGTAATGATGTGTAGTAGATACTGAAAATGACTTAGGAGTTGAGTCTGCATACATGTTGTCCTCAATAACTACAACCAGAGGGAGCTCCCAGAGGGAGGAGACGTTTAGTGTCTCGTAAAAGGTCCCATGGTTAGCAGCCCCTTCCCCTGCAAAGGCCACTGCCACGTTATTAAGCCCCTTATACTTAAAGGCGAAAGCAGCTCCCGCTGCCTGGGGAAAGGAGGCGCCAACTATTCCACTACACGAGAACCTGACTGAGGAATCGAAGAGATGCATATGCCCTCCTTTTCCCTTACATAGCCCCGTCTCCTTCCCGAATATTTCAGCCGCTAAGCTCTTTAAATTTACCCCCTTAGCTATTGCGTGATGATGTGGTCTGTGAGTGCTCACAACAACATCCCCTTTGCTTAAGGGAGAACAAACTCCTACTGCAACTGCCTCTTGCCCTGAAGACAAATGCATTTCCCCCCTTATTGATCCAGCGGCCATATTAAACGGGTTTTTCCCCTCATAATATTTAGAGGCTATCCCCTCTTCAAACTCCCTTATTAAGGACATCTTATAATACATGTCAATGAGTTTCTCCTTGCTTAACTTCAAGGAATCTATGATATAGACTAAGTCCTTTAAAGTAGGCTCAGGTTTTAGGATCAATATCTCACTAATTATTTTTAGTTTTAGAGTTTATAAGTATTACTCACGTTTAATTAAGATAACGTATTTACTTAATATTCTCACTTTAGAGGTTCTATCATTATAATTTTTTATGATACATATCAAACTAAATAAAAATTAATCTCACAAACGTTGAACTGTCATGAAAGTGAAAAAGATTTACCAGGGGATTTCTCCCTGTGGATTGTTGATGATAGATTAAGTATGAGAATATTGTCCAATACTACACGAGAAATCAAAAATTCACCAAAGTGTTGCCTTAATGGTAGTTAGAATTTAAAATGAATTGAAAAACTGGAACAAGGTATTAGTTAACATAAAATTAAAATGGTAAGAAAGTTTAGTAACCATCACAAAGTAAAGCCAATTTAGGAATGGAGATAAAGAAAGCCCTAAGAGAGGAAATTTCATGATTGGGAATTCCACAATGTAATCCTCTTAAAAGTTGGGGTATTCATAGTATCCATTGAGTCAAAGTAAGTAATAGAAGTTGAAGTTCATAATGTGAGCAACTTATACTTACAGATTAAACACATTAAATAGTTTGGAGAACTCCTATGAACAAAGGGATCAGACACTCCAGCATAACTTTTAAACTCTTTAGCTTTTTTCAATGTTAAAGATAAAAATTCACCACGTTTTTCATTACTTTTAATCCCAACCACGTCTCCTAATCGATCATATGCGCTAATCCTTAACTCTTTGGGCTAGTGAGGGAAAAACACTCACACTCCTATCCACCTCCTCAACTCCAGTAGACAGAGTTCTTCATTAGTATAGAGTTTTACTAAGGGTAAATACTTAAGGTATAAGAGTGGAAGAGGATTGCTAATTTTACTCTATCTTTAGCTTAAAGTTAGAATCTAAGAAATATGAAAATTCATATCAAAATTATAAGCCAATTAATAAACATTTATTATCTATGTGGAGCTCTTTGTAAATTGATTATTTCCCATATATATAAAAGAATATTCGTAACTTAAGACTATTAAATCGTTTGCCTTTCTGCATTCACATCTCATAGTAACTATTTTTCCACCTTTCACGCTTTTGCTATCCCTAACATCAATTACTTCGAAAATTGAATAAAGTGTATCGTTTGGATAAACGGGTGAAATGAACTTTACGTTGTTAAGTCCTAACATAAGAATAGGCTCTTCTTCCCAATCTATAATGTTTGATCTTAACAAGAGTCCTTGGCATATGCTTAGTGTTAATAGACCATGGGCAACCCTCCTCTTGATGATATCATTTTTAGATGCGTATATTTCATTTGTATGTGCTGGATGGTAATCTCCAGTGAGTCCAGCAAATATCACTATATCAGCCTCTGTTAAAGTTCTTCCTGGAGTTTTGATTTTACTTCCAAGTTTTAGTTTTTCAGTCATATGATGTTTGTTTCTGTATAATTTTTAAGCAAAATCCCTTACTTGTAAAGGGGGTTATTTATAAATCCTAGGTTAATAATCAGACGTGGTAAATTTAAATGGCTAGAGGTATTTATACATTGAAGGTTGCACTAAGGCATTATGGAGATTGGTCCGAGATAACAGAGAAATTTCCTGAGATTAGCATAACATGCCAGGAATTTTACCCAAATCCCTTCAGCAATTATAACTTTGAAATCTTAGACGTCGAAGCTCATGATAAGGCAACACTCGAAAAGTTCTATGAAAATTTTAAGAAAGCCAATAATGTAAAAAAGGTCATTTTTCTTAATAGATATAAGTTAAATTACAAGATTGGATTTCTAGGAGGCTACGATTTTTCTATTAAGAGAATTTTCCTGGAAAATGGATCAATTATCCTAAACACTAAAGTTAAAAAAGGAATGGAGTTTTTCTATGTAATTTTGTTCAATGCAAACAGAAGTGCTATAGACAGAATTAAGAGTATAATAGAAGAAAAAGGGTATGTTTTTGATTTTTCAAGGAATCTAATTAGGCATGAAATTAGGATTTCGTCTACTGTACTTACTAGAAGGGAAAGGGATATACTGGAATATGCTTACAAAAAAGGATATTTTGAGGTAAATAGGAAGGTTAAGCTGGAAGATATAGCAAATAAGTTCCATGTAACTAAGACAACTGCCAATTTTCACTTAAGGAACGCTATCAAGAAAATAACAGGCGACTACCTTTTAGACTACGGTAACTTGGATAATAGTGATTATATTTAATTCTCTGAGAGCTCTGGAACACTGTATTTCCTTGCATCAATTCCAATAATTACTCCTAATATTGTGGTAGCTAAGAAATATATAGCTAATCCTATTGTTAAAGACACTGCAGTTAATGGAGTAGAGATAAAGAGCGGTCCAATTAAGGCTCCAATTGTTGCCCCAACTTTACCCATTGCATATCCCCATCCAGCTGCAGTACCTCTTTCATTAGGTCCAAAGAAAGCGTTTATAGACGTCATTCCTTGAGCTACTGGACCTATGACGTGACCAAATATAAATGTGCAGACAAAAACTACGAAAAGCCATGTAGGCAAGTTTAGAAGGAATGCAAGTGATAATCCGAGGAACGAAATTGCTATAATTGCTCCACCTACTATATATTGAGATTTAGTCCCAACTTTAGGAGTCAATATAGGGCTAACTATTGAACCTATTACTCCAGCCCCGTAATAAATTGCAGAAATTTCTATTGATGCTAAAGCTCCAGCTAATTTAAACGCTAATAACATGAATGGGACAAAGAATCCAAAAGACCAAAAATCTATTCCTCCTGAAAAAACTCCGTTTAGTGAATATATAACTTCTTTCCACTTCTCTCTCCTGAAGATTGAAAATACGCTCTTAAGACCTACTCCCGTTTTCCTGTATTCAACGTCAATATCTGGAACGTTTTGTAACTCTATTCCATAAGTTTTCTTGAGAATTCTTTTAGCAGTCGCCAATTTACCCTTATATGCTAACCACAGGGCAGACTCAGGTATTCTAGACCTCAAAATTAGGATTATGAAAGCAAAAATTCCACCTATTATCATTATAAGCCTCCATAATAATGGGTCTATTAATGAATTAGTTATTAACCAAAGAGGTAGAACTATTCCAAATATAGTCACTTCATACATTGTATACCATTGAAGTTGCCACGCATTGGACCATACTAGCCTTTGCTTCGCCTCAAGGTATTCGAAGATATATGTGAAACCAGTTGCCGTATCGGCACCTAGAGCGAAGCCTAAAATGAGCCTAAATATAGAAAACTCTAGTGGATCTGTGGACAGGCCCGCGCCAAATGCCATAATAGTAAAAATTATCATGTTTATAGTAAACATGTTCCTTCTCCCTATTTTATCAGTTAACCAACCGCCTATAACAGAGCCGACTATAGCTCCAATTTGGACAGAAGCTATCGAGAAACTGTAAATAATTGGCGACATGGATGAAAACGTATTGCGAAAAGCGTTTACACCGAAGCTAAAAGCGCCAAAATCATAGGCGTCTAACCATAGAGAGGCCATGGCTATAATTACAATATACCTAGATGAGATATTTTTTGTTGATAAAACTGCTCTAAATACCTCCCTAATCCCTTTTTCTATTTCTTCCCTTTTGACTTCCATGTGGATTTTTATATAACTTAATTTAAAAATACTATATCTTATCTGTAAGAATTTCGAGTTTGCTAAAAATTTACTCTTATTAGAATTTCGGAACTATAACGTCCATATAGCTTATTATACGTACTTCATTAAATTGATCTTTTTATTCTAATTGGCTCCTATTTGAGAACTAAAGGCCAGCAATACTAATTCACTTGTTATGATGTATATGCATTATGCTTCTTATAACCTTGTTAATAGCACTCCTTATCAATGCCGAAACCTCGGTTTTACTAATACCAAGCTCCACACTTAGATCGAATAGATTGGCTTTTCTGGGAATATCAAAATATCCCTTATTAAGTGCTCTATTAATTAAAATTTTCTCTTTGCTTGTAAATGCCAAGTAGTATAATGCTCCTGATGAGACAAACGCTAACACATCGTTTAATTTACTCCTTTGTATAGACAATATTTCTATATAAGAATCTTTTTCGAGAAACTTAATTAAGTTTTTAGCCTTGAAGCTATCAGAAATAAAATAGAAAGTTTCTTGATTATTCGCCACAACTTGAACGAAGCTGTTAATTCCACTTTTTAAGAATTTCGATACACTAGTAAATGCTATTGGTACTTCCATTTCCATCAGGAATAGGTTACTTTGTAGTTTATTTATGTGAAAATTCGTAATATGATATCTCTTCCTGAAGCTATTTTTATGTAAAGTTTCGATTATTATAGACCTCCTCGCTTTACATACCCTCAATGCTCTTAGACTTGGAGGAGTTAAGTTTAGGCTTACTATAGTATCAACGTAATCTTTAGAAATTTCGGAACTCCAGCAATTCTTGTGCAGTAATTCAACCCTGTAAACATTTAGTTCCCCAATATCTTCTCTCATTACATCCTTATGTATTGTAAATAGAAGTGCATTTAATAAGCTTATATAGTTCTTAAAGTAGCTATTTATCTAACATTTAGCTTATGAGGGATATTATTAATAGTTTCTAAAGGATTTTATCATATGAGGGATTTGATGAAGATGGCATTAAATGTCTTTCAAATATATAAATCTCTTAATTCCCTTGCAATTACATTTATATTTTCGTTGTTCTTCATGAACTCAAGGATTACTTTACCGCTCCTCTCATGAATCTTAGTATACCCCGGCTTATTTGGTCTAACATATGAAAAAATCACTGAAGATATTGTATTTAGATATGAATTGGAATGTTCTAGGTTTACATTCTTGTCAAGCCATGCATTTACGTTATAGCTCTGCCCTCCGTGTTTAGAATAGACTTTTATTTGTATCTCTTTAGATAATAGCCACTTTAAAAATTTCACAATCCTTTCTACGTTATTTATTGCTCTCCTAGATATTGCTATACCCGCTCCGCCTAGGGTTGCTCCCGTAGGAATATAAGAGGTAGTAGGAATATCTTTGAACATAATTAGTTTCTTTCTATAACCAATTTTTGAGTAATTGAAGTAACCATATACATACGGTATATAGCCTATTTCATTGCTTTCTGACATTTCATCTAAGATCTCAATAGCATCTGTGTTGTAGCTTTTTGGATGTAGAAACTCAGATATATCTAATAGGATTTCTAATGCTTTAGGAAGTAATTCATTTCCGATTTTCCTGAAATCACTAGCACTGGTTTCACTTGATATGTTAAATAATATGCTTAAGAATGTAGAATGAGCGTGCAAAGGTTTTAACGGGATAGCCACTTTATATGATAGTTCCCTCTCAGTTCTTCTTGCTAACTCCAATAATCCTTTCAAAGATCTAGGAGGATCACTTAAAATGTCTGGTCTAAAAGCTGAGAATTGGGCACTTACATCTATTGGTAAAGCCCATATATGATTTCCGTATTTATAGGAATTGAAGCTGTCTCCTAATGATTGAGCTTTTATTTCCTCTAATGTCTTTTCGTCCATTAATAAATCAATAGGCATATATTTTCCACTTATTGCAGCGTCTCCAATAGAAGGATAATCTATTACGATTAAATCGTACTTCTCTGCTAATTCCTCTGGAGGTCTCATCGTAAAATCATAGAGGGACTGCTTTTCCCACTTAATGCAGAATTCGCTATCAACCTCAATGCTATATTTATGGCTAGCTGCCTCTAGCCCAGAATACCCCCTTGGATCATCCCAAGTTATGCCTCTTAATTCACACATGCAAACTATTTTGACTCACTATTAAATAAACTAAATTATAACTGGTAAGATTATCCTTATCTTTTACTGTATTTCTCCTTAAAGCTAAATTACTCCTTTTCTCTTATACTCTTCAATTTGATTTCTGTTTAGACCTACAAGATTCAAATAAACTTCCTCGTTATGATATCCTAAGGGATAACCTCCTCCCCATTTAACCTTTCCAGGCGTTTTCTCAAGTTTTAAAGCAGAACCGGCAACTACAACCTCTTCTCCCTTATAAGTTTTCACTTTCACGTATAATTCTCTATAAGCAACATGTGGATCTATGAGTTGGTCTTTCAAACTTTTCATCTCACCTGCAGCACCTCCAATCATGTTCACTATATCCATAGCCTCCCTTTTTGTTAATTTAGAGAACCAAGATGATACAGTCCTATGTAGCTCAATGCCGGCACTCAAAAGCGGATCTGAAACTTTTATTTCGAGGTCAGGTCTATTAACTATTTCAGGGTCTTTAAAATTCTCAATTAACTTCTTCCATGCCATTAGCCTTTTCTCATTTTTATCAAATCTCTCATCATTAGCAAACTCTGGTTTACCGAAATACTCACATAACCTCTTCCATGATTCATCGTTATGTATTATCACATATACATAACCGTCCCTAGTTCTATATAAATATTCAGGATAAAAGAACATTCCCGTTGGTCCTACTCTATAAGGAAATCCAGCTAGAAAATAAACCATGCTTTGCTGAGATGCTATAACACCAACATCGAACATTGACATGTCTATTCTCTGCCCCTCTCCCGTTAAGTCTCTATATCTTAAAGCAGCTAATATTGAAAACGCAGAATATGCAGGCGTCATTATATCAAGTATTCCCATGCCTAGCCTAGTAGGTGAATTAGGAAAACCGTTTGTATCCATAAGGCCGCTCATTGCTTCCACAGTAGGGTCAAAACCTGGTAATTCCCTATATGGACCATTTCCATATCCAGAAGTTGATACATAAATTATTTTAGGATTTACTTTTTTCACTTCTTCATAACTAATACCTAGTTTATCCGTAGTTCCTGGTTTGAAATTTTCTATAAATACATCTGCTTTACTTATCAGCTTAAAAAATATTTTTCTACCTTCGTCTTTTTTTAAGTTAAGAGTTATGAATTTTTTATTTGCGTTGTAACTTATGAAGTGAAGAGAGATTCCGTTAACTAAAGGAGGGACGTTCCTTTGAGGATCGCCGTTTGGTGGCTCTATTTTAATAACTTCAGCTCCTAACTCGGCAAGTAGTCTTCCTGTATAGGGACCGTTCCAGAAGAACGTTGCCTCAATAACTCTTATATTTTCTAAAGGATACATCTAATACCCCTTTTATTTTCCAGTGAACTTAGGAGGTCTTTTACTTAAAAATGCTTCCAGTCCCTCCTTGGCATCTTGCGTGTTAAATAGCATTGAGGTCACATCCCACTCCCAGGAATTCCTTAATCCAAATGCGTTATTGACGGTACTATTTAATATACTTTTTACTTTTTCCACAGATATCCATGCACCAATTATATTTCTTGCGAAATTCTTGGCTTCAATAATTAACTTATCCTTTTCCACTACTTTATTTACTATCCCTAACTCCATTAATTCATCTGCCTTTATCGTTTTGCCTGTCAATAAAAATTCCTTTGTCCTGTTTGGACCTATATATAACAGAAGCTTCCTGAATCCACCCCCTGGGATTAATCCAAGCTTTATTTCTGGAAAGCCAAATTCTGCCTCTTTACTCGCTATTATGAAGTCACATGCCAAGGCCAATTCGAAACCTCCCCCTAAAGCATATCCATTTACAGCTGCAATTACGGGTTTCTCTATATCTTCTATAAGTTCAAATAATCTATTTGCTAGCCTCTGATGTTTGATGAATTCAAGTAAATTAGATTCACTTTTCCATTTTATATATTCATATATATCTGATCCTGCTGAAAATGCTCTCCCCTTTCCGGAAACTATTATTACTCTTATAGAATCCTCTTCATTCATTTCGCTAATTACGTTATATAAAGTCTCCTGCATCTTGTTGTTTAGAGCATTGAGTTTTTGTTCCCTATTTAGAAATATTAGCCCCATACTCTCTTCTCTCTCTATTAAAATCTCTTCACTGCTCATTATGTTAATTTATATCAATAAGTTAATTAATGTAAAATCTAACTGGTAAGATGCCTTATTAAAGCACAATAGATCTTAAATTAGATTCTGGGTAACCTTAAATGAGTTACCACAAATGATTAGCATGGAATTGGGTAATGTTATTCCTAAGGTTAATATACAGGAATGCTGATAAGTAAGGACTACATAATATTATTGATTATGAAATTGCAAGCCTTTGATTACAAAATAAACCACTTAATAATGGGATTTAACAAGCTTGATAAAACATGAAATCAATTATTATTTATAAAGGTTCTATGCTATATAAAATTATGAAAAATGACGTTAATCCTTATATACATATTAAATTGAGTGGCATTCATGATAACTGCTGGTCTAACAACTACGAAGTTAAGACTAAAGTATTCTATTATCAACTAGTCTGGCCATACATGAGAGTTAATATGATTGTTCCTGGAAACAAAAGGAGGATAGTTATTGAGGAATATAAGAAGTTTCATAAAACCTTTATAATTAACTCAATGCAAAAATATAGAAAGAGCTACTTAATTAGTGTTACCAAAGATATAAAGGAAACTTCTATCTTAAACTTGTTGGGTAATAGAGGTGCAATTTTTATAAGTGAAGAGACTTGGAACGGTATGGAACATTGGGATTTTGCAGTACCTGTAAAGTTAAAAAATGATATTATAAAGGATCTTAGTAACTTAATTAAAATAAAGGAGATTAAAACCAATGCATTTGAACCCTACTATTTTATGGACTTAACACCTCTCCAAATCAGAATATTGGAGACGGCAATTAATTTAGGCTATTATGATTATCCTAAGAAAACTTCCCTCAAGGATATAGCGCAAAATCTTGGAATAAGTAAAAGCGTAGTACTATATAACTTAAGATCTATAAATAAAAAATTAGGTACTGGTTTTCTGAGATTCAGAACGTATAGAGAATAACCGTAAAATACTACTTTTTAATTATCATAGAATTAATTAAGTCTTCAAAGGTATTATGATCTAATATCTCGAATATATGCCAATCATTTTAGCTACTTACTTGGCCAAATGTCCTAGAGTTTCCATATAGAAAACAGAAGCTGGTGTATAACATCAAAAATCTGCATTTATGCCTCTAGTTTCCTTAAATGCATTATAATATAGTGCTAAGGTTATAGTTAAAATAGAGCCTGTTAGGAAAACTAAACTATAACCGTAAGATGTATACATTAATGTAGCAATTATCGGTGGAAAGAATGAGAAGCCTCTGGCTATTTGTAAAGCTGATGAAGTTCCTGTGCTCCTTACTACTGTTGGGAATTGTTCGCTAAATAGTACACCTAAGTTTTGAGCACTAATAGAAAATCCAGCTGCTTCTGTAAAAAACAAGATATAAAGTAATTCATTCCGTATAAATGAAGCAGTAAGGAATAACAATATAGAAGATATTGAAGCAATTATCATCCCTGAAATTCCAGTTCTTATCCTCCCTATTCTGTCTGTTATGTATGCACCTAAAACTCCTCCAAACCACACACCAGCACCAATTATTAGGATAAAATAGGAAGCGCTGGTTAAAGATAATCCAATTGAAGTTAGATATAAAGGTAATGCCAAGTTTATAAGATAGTAACCAAAAAATTGGATTATCCCAGCTACAAGGCATTTAAAGAACACCTTTAAGAAAGAGGGGTTATATATAGTGTTATTTAATAGTACACCTCTTTCCTCTCTCTTCCTCGATTTCCATAAACTTGACTCAGGAGTCCACTTCCTTAGAATTAACGGTATTAGACTTATTAGGAAAGAAAAAACAAAAGTTAGTCTCCATCCAATCGTTGGTATTAAAAATATCCCCACTAGAGAAGCTATAATAGTCCCTACACCGAAGAAGCTATAAAATGTACCACTCCACCACCCTCTTCTTTCTTTTGGTGAAATCTCTGTTATAAGTGCTTGGCCTACTCCATATTCTCCTCCTAACCCAATACCTGTAATTATAGTCCAAGTAATTAACCAAAAGTAATTAAAAGTTAAAGCCCTCATTAATGTTCCAAAAGCATAAGTCCCAATAGTAATGTAAAGTGTGTTTCTCCTGCCTATTTTATCACCAACAACTCCGAATAATATCCCACCAATAGCTATGGATAATAGTATTAATCCTGCAATAACTGCTGACTGTATAGATGTAAAGTTCAATTCCTTAGAAATAGCCACAATTATTATGGAGTTCAGTGAAATTTCATATGTGTCGAAAAGCCATCCTAAAGAGACTCCCAACCATCCTAATAGTAATTCCGATTTCATCAAGTATTAAGTAGTAGAGCAATTATTTCAGATTTTCCTTCAACCAGTTACAACAAAATTAGGAAAAAACCATTAAAATTTATATATTACCTCACATGTGAGAGCGAAAGATTTATTTAAAAATGTAGTTAAAACCCTTTATGAGTGACATAGAAAAAGAGTTCTATTACGATATTATAGTCGTAGGATGTGGGGCTGCAGGTCTATCAGCTGCTGTTTCTGCTTTGGAGCAATCTAAAGAAGAAGGAAAGAAAATCTCCTTATTGCTCATAGATAGAAGTGATATGAACCGAGTGGGGGGAAATACTAGATATACAACCGCTTTAATGAGGATGAAAAGTGAAAGCGAATTAGCGGACAACTTCGTTGAAGATTTTTTAAAGTTCTCTGAGGGAAAGACGTCTCCAGAATATGTCAAGAAATTAGCGCAAGAAGCTCCAGAGACATTGAAGTGGTTAAAAAAGTATGGAGTAGAGTTCACTAAATCTGAGGAAATGTTCATAATAAAGTCTAGACCTAGAATAAGACCTAAAGGCGGTGGGATAGAGATAGTGGAGAAACTTCTCCTAGCTGCAAAATCTCTGGGTGCTGAAGTATTTTATGAGACGACTGCTTGGAAATTGTCCCTGGACGATGAGGGGAATATAAATGGTATATATTTAAGGGGAAAAGACGGAATCTCAGTAAAGGTCAAAACCAAAGCCGTAGTTTTGGCCTGTGGCGGATTTGAGGGGAACCAGGAAATGCTTTCCAAATACATGGGAAGGGAAGTATATAATTTCAAACCAATAGCTGAGAGCATTAAATATCATAGAGGAGAATGCATTAACATGGCTGCTGAAATAGGGGCAAAGCTGTCTGGAGACTTTACGTTGCTTCACGTAGAGCCCGTAGATTTACGCGCACCAGAGAACTTCGCGGAACCTTATGTCATGGTATTTCCCTTTGGAGTTTTGGTAGACATAAACGGTGAGAGGTTTATTGATGAGGCTTCCTCTACACCAGATGAGATTTACGAGGAAGTAACAAGGAAGATTATGTATTTACCCAAGTCAATGGCCTGGCTTATTTTAAGTAAAGATATTGTGGAGAAAGTACCTAAGTTCTATGATGGATTGGGATATAAGGCTGAACCTATAATTGCCAATACATTGAAGGAGTTGGCTGAGAAATGCAATTTACCAATTGATAAACTGAAGGAAACCATAGAGAGATATAATAATTCTATAGTTAACAATATTGAGTTTGATCCAAGTAAATTAGACGGTAAAGGGACTAAAGGGATTACCCCTCCTAAATCTAATTGGGCAGTGCCAATTATTCCCCCTTTTTACGCTATCCCAGTAGGCGTTGGTATAGTTTTCACTTTCGGCGGGTTATCAACCGATTTAATGGGAAGAGTGTTGAGTTGGGATGAAGTCCCCATCCAAGGGTTATATGCGGCAGGAGAAATTACAGGTGTTTATTATGGGAAATATCCTGGAGCAACTTCAGTGTTGAGGTCATTAATTGGTGGGAGAATAACTGGGAAATCAGCATATAGTTTTGTTATAAAATTAAAATAAAATTTAATAAAAATAACTATATCTAATAATTAATAAGTAATTTATTTAATTACTTATTAATTCTAGGCAAAAATGACTTCAAAGAGTTATAATCTGAGCGATTTTCAAAGACATTTAACATTAGATGAAGTAAACGTACAATCCCTTTCATACAGGGAGCTTCTTGCGTAGTTTTGCTTTTATTATAAGACGAGTTATAACTTATTAAGCCTCTCCAGAAAGCGATAGGACAAAAAATGTAAATGAGATGCTATGTAAAGCATTAAATAATTGAGGGGATAAGTGATGCCTGATCGTAAGCTAAGTAAAATGATTGAGATGAGAGAATAAAGGCGAACTTGTTTAATTTAACTATCATTAACATAAGTATAATAGACTAGACCATTCTTGACCATTGAAAGGGTTCTTTAATCGTTTACTCCAACTGTTTTAAATTTGGACTCCTTTGTAAATTGTGTCATTCAACTACTTTTATTCTAATGACTAGGATTATAAGGAAGGCGATTAATTGTAATAAAGCTATCAAGAGCGTTACTTCAATCAGGCTAAAGCTAATAAATATCAAGACAACACCTGATACTCCATACCCAAAATCCCTTAAAAGCCTGTAAATCCCTAAGGCCTTCCCCCTTATAGCTTCATTAACTACGTCATTCACAAGGGCTATAAGGGTTGGGTAAACCATTCCCATGCCAAGCCCGTTAATCAGTGAAGCTATGTAAAAGTTATAAGGAAAAAGGATCACTCCCAAAGCCATAGAGGCAAAACCTAGGAGTATTACGCTTTTCCTGTTAACGAGGTCTGATAAGAAGCCAAAGATCGGTTGGGTGAAAGTCCAGGTAAAGGTGTAAGTGGAGATGACGAGGGCTATATCTAAGGGTCTAAGCCACAAGGATTTAAGGTACAAAGGTGCAGTTGCCCAATAAAAGGAGTCAACGAATTTCTCTAGCAGGCCCGGTATTCCTATTAATATTGGTAATAAAAGAGAAGAACTAGAAGTAAACCTTTTCTTAAGTATTAACTTAGAGGTCTCCACAGCTATTGCAGAGCTAAAGAACAACGCTACCAAGGAGACAAGTAACATGAAGATGTATGGGGAGAGGGATTTATAGATGGCTAAACCTGCAATAAGTCCACCTAATGTAACGCCTCCGTAGCCGGAGGCCTCATTTATGCCAACTGCTAGTCCACTCCTCCTCTTTCCTGCAATATCTATTTGAGACGTAACCGTTGTTGTCCAAGTAAATGCCTGATTAAGGGCAATGAGGGAGGTTAATATAGTTATTAGCTCGTTTGAAAATGTTATAAAGGAAATCAAAGGCAATGGCAAAGCAACAAGCCAGCCTGAAATCAAGGCAGCTTTCCTACCATATTTATCAGAAATTAGGCCTGATAAAAGGTTTAAAGACCCCTTCACGAATCCAAAGACTATTAATGATAAATAAATGAAGAGAGAATAAGTGGACTGTAGCGGATATGCTACCCTGAAAACGCCTAAATAAATGCCAGTCAACAAAACCAACACTGTGAAGATAAAGAACTGGAACTTCACAAATAACAACTGTTATAAGGAATTAATAAGTAGTATTCACTGTGAGTGGTGAAATATTTAATAAATTGGAGAGATTGGGATTCACTCCATATGAGGCTATGGTTTATATAACTCTTCTTAAAAAGTGTGTCTCAACCATGAGGGAGTTAGCAGATGAATCTGGCGTTCCATATCAGAAAGTTTACGAAGTTTGCTCTAGGTTGGAAAACAGGGGCTTCTTAATTGTAATAAAGAGCAGGCCAAGGAAGGTTAAAATAGTTAATCCAGAACTCAGCTTTGAGAAATATAAGAGTGAGCTAGATGGTTTAATTGATGAGATAAAGGAGTGGGCTAAAAGTGAGGCTATTAGCAAGGAGGCGAGTAAATCCCTTCACTTAGAAGGAAAGAGAACCATAATAAATTTCACAAAGAAATTAATGAACTCCTCGAGGAAAGTTATGGTCTGTTTTCCAGAAATACCTGAATGGTTGTTAAAGATAATCAGGGAATTCAAAGGGGAGGTCCTCGTTTTAACCTCAAGAGGAGAGGAATCAAAGGTGAAGGGGTCAAGCGCTAAATACTCTCTTGCTGATAACTTAGAATCTAAGTATTTGATATTCGATGAATCCGTTACATTGTTGTTCTCAGGCGAGGACTCAGCTGTGGTGGAATCTTGTAGGGGATGTATTACTCAATCAATTGAGCACTTCAAGGCTTATTGGAGGTTTTCATTGAGTTAATAGCGTTTATATTTTGCATCTTCCAAACGCAATTCATGATTTTCAGGCAAATAATTTCCCCAATAGGATGGTGTATTGCTATTTATTTGATGTAACCAAATTGGGGAACTCTTTTTAATAGACCCTAAGTATGAATTAGTTGAGGAGATATTTAAGATTATGGAGGGAATGGGGATGAGGATAGCTTATATTATAGATACTCACACCCATACAGATCATTTATCTGGTAAAGTGAAGCTCTCTAAAAGGTTGGGGACGAGGATTTAGGTTCACTGAGCCCTGTTAAACATGAAGCAGAGGGGGTAAAGGATGGGGTGCTCAGACTATTTTATGACGTAAAGAGTGTAGAAGTTGCAGGGAATTTATCATGGATTATTAACAACAAGTACAATGCAATAGTGTATTTCAACAATGTTGATATTGTATGGGAGATTTATAATGATAGAAAGTTAAAGGATAAGATCTCAGTATGGTTATATCCAATTGGTGATAATACAGGGTTACACTTGAAATTCGAAACTAATAGAATACTCCCGCTAAAGAAACCTCTAGAAAATGAAGTCAAAGCAGGAGTAGAATTACTAAAAAGTTTGTTAGATGCTTTGAGGAGGTTCTGATGAAGTTAAGAACGCATTACGTGTTTTCTTTAGGCTTACTATCATTGCTTGACTCCTTTATCTTAAACGACTTCCTTGAAGTTATAATAATCTCAGGGATTATCTCCGTAACAGCAAACAACGTTATTGATTACCTGGGTCACGAAATAAGGGGAAAATACGTCTCAAGAACGCCTAGAACTCACACATTACCTAGGAGTATTGGTTGGGGGCTATTAACCTCCTTGCCGATAGTCCTCGCTTCATATTTCCTATTATACTCACCTACTGAACTGATGTTAATAACCATCCTGGACGGGGTTATAGTAGGCCCTTCACACATGCTACTCGACATTTTTACTGAGAAGGGAATTTACCACAAGGTTAACGGAAAGTGGAGGAGAATAGCTTTAGCCCACTTCTCTTACGATAACCCCATTGTCAACGGTTTAGCAATATTGCTGTATGCATCCAAGAAGGGATTGAAAGTGTGCTGGCAGTTTAGCTACCGCCTTCATTGCCTCGGGGGGTGCATCCCAAAAGGGATTGAAAGATGTTAATGCCGTCCTTGTCGTAAATCGTGTACTCCGGAGATGCATTTCAAAAGGGATTGAAAGTTATTATAGTCTTTTTCATAGTAACTGCAACGAGTTTATAACTTTTTCAAATACAAAATATAGAAAAATTATGTAAAATTTTCTATATCATTTACAAAAATCATAAACTTAATAACTAGTATAATTACCACTATATAAATTAAATTTCTATTATAGAGCCCCAACCTTTTTCCGTAAAGTAACCCATATAGTCCTTATTACATAACACCTCTACGGTCGGCATTAATGATAACCTTATTTGGAGTCTTTTGTCTATTTCAAAACCTAAGGATAATAGTCTGTAAGTTACTTTGTTTTTAAGCATCCTTATTTTAACTTTTTCTGAACCCCATTCAACGCTACTACCGTCTCCTCTGTCTATTATCGCGGGCGAAGCTAGTAATCTTTTACCTAGCTTTTTAAAACTTACCTCCTCTACGCTTATCTTCGCAGGCCTAGACTCTCCTCCGAACGGCACTATCAGCCCATTTAATTTTTTCACATTTTCATCATCAATTTCTATTAAAATTCCATATTTTTCCGGCTCTTCTTTAGGAGACTTTCCATTTTTAGCCCCTCCTTCGTTCAGTATTCTTTTAGACAGTTTATACAAATCGAGCATTTTCTCCATATAAATATAGCCTTCCTTAGTCATCTTAGTTTCTCTATCTATTGCTATTCCTATTCTTCTTTCAAAATCTTCCTCTTCAACTTTAATATCCTTCTCTTCTCCTTCAATATTGCACTTCAGTCCTAGAGGATATGCGTGAACGCAGATTGCTTGCTTTTCCTTGCTTTTAGCGTATAATAGTGGACCTTTAAATTTAGGCGCCTCATTACCTAATTTGGTAATTATGTATGCGTATTTTAAAAGTCCGTAAATTGTTGATGGCATAGGTAGTGGTTCAAAATAGCCACTATTTATAGCTCCTCCCAATAATATGGAGTTATATCCTCCCCACTTGAATACTACTGAACCTAAAGGTTTTATTAGTAAATACATGTTTGCTCACCTTAAGTAAGATACT
>Ga0208151_100188_pt1 | contig 32071 bp, 14 predicted proteins | sample ECH_Bhost_MetaG_FD_187130 | JGI IMG/M metagenome (GOLD analysis project Ga0208151, IMG submission 187130) | Hot spring microbial mat communities from Yellowstone National Park, Wyoming, USA - ECH_B host_MetaG (SPAdes) (version 2) | ecosystem: Environmental > Aquatic > Thermal springs > Hot... | reverse complement strand
ATGTGCTCTTTTATGAGCTTCCGAGATACCTGATAATAGATGAATTGGAGAAGATAGAGAATGTGAATGACCTATCTGTGCTCCTCACATGGATGGAGTCGGGAAGAGTTATAGTGGCTACACACAATATGTATGATGAGAGAAGCGGTAAAGGGTGGGTGTTCGCCGCGTGTAACTCGGATTACAAGCTGCCGCCAGAGTTAAAGGATAGATTCGAGATATTCACGCTTAAGCCGTATGATGAAGAGACCTATAGACGTGTGGTTGTTTCGTATCTTACAACGAGAGAGAAGAAGGATAAAGAACTGGCGGAGTACATAGCCGATAAGCTGTCACGGAACACCAAATCCGTTAGGGAAGCGGTTAGAATTGCAAGACTTTCAAAAACAAAGGAAGACGTGGATTTCCTATTAAATGTACTAGACAGATACTCTAAATGAAAAAGAGGGCGAATATGACCATGAGTGGGATACCCATGTATGCCATGAACCAGCCCAAATTGTTTTCCATGACTTTATATCTTTTCTTTCAATTCCTCATTTTAGGATACCGGGTTCGACGGCGTCTAATGCAAGCGCTACTGTCTTTCAATTCCTCATTTTAGGATACGAGTTGGTGGTCAAGTGAGTGAGATGAGGAATTTAGTAAGCTTTCAATTCCTCATTTTAGGATACAACTGAAATGTAAGTGTTGTGACGAAGTTTTCGAGCTCTTTCAATTCCTCATTTTAGGATACGCGTACTTTGCTAGAACTTACACAGCTTTATCAAAACTTCTTTCAATTCCTCATTTTAGGATACGGTAGGAGTAAACCGCTACATGCCAAGGAAGGTGAAGCTACTTTCAATTCCTCATTTTAGGATACCTGAGCAGGCAATACAAACAGCTAAAAAGTGGTACAACTTTCAATTCCTCATTTTAGGATACAAAAGAACAGTGTATATTAAATGCCCGAATTGTCTAAGCTTTCAATTCCTCATTTTAGGATACAAGCCTAACAAATTAAGAGTCTGAGGCTTACCACCAGACCTTTCAATTCCTCATTTTAGGATACACACGCGCGCTTTCGCGCGCATGATTTAGCTATTTTTGCTTTCAATTCCTCATTTTAGGATACAAGCCATTAGCCAGGCTGTTAAATGGTACTACGACCACTTCTTTCAATTCCTCATTTTAGGATACAAGTTTCTCTACATCACGAAGGACCCTTTTGTTAATAATACCTTTCAATTCCTCATTTTAGGATACTAGCGACCGAGAAATTGCAACAAGTTGTGTCGGATACTTTCAATTCCTCATTTTAGGATACGGGGCGTGATGAGTATGGTGGTTTTGTGTTGCAGTGTCTTTCAATTCCTCATTTTAGGATACCGGTTCAAGAGAACCACGATAGCCGAATTAGATGAATTAGTCTTTCAATTCCTCATTTTAGGATACACATATTTCAGCACTATTTTACCCGCTTGAGTAAATGCTAACTTTCAATTCCTCATTTTAGGATACAAGAGCAACGCGAACACAAACCATTCAATTATCATACTTTCAATTCCTCATTTTAGGATACTTAGCTTGTTTGGGTTTAGGCAGAACTTTAACTTTCTTTCAATTCCTCATTTTAGGATACTTTAACCCAAGCCGATGGTAAAATTGGACGAACTCCACTTTCAATTCCTCATTTTAGGATACTAGAGGAAGACCTCCGCCGTACCCTCAACTGTGAACTTTCAATTCCTCATTTTAGGATACTTGGAACTTCGATGTGCTCTACGTGTTCTCCACCCCTTTCAATTCCTCATTTTAGGATACAAAGTGCGCAAAGACAAGGTAGAGCTTCATGAATGAGGCTTTCAATTCCTCATTTTAGGATACAGTTTTCTCCCCGCTTGGCAGAAGGTGAAGTCTTCTCTTTCAATTCCTCATTTTAGGATACTGAGGAAATTTTTTCCGAAAACTTGGGGCGTTTTCCTTTCAATTCCTCATTTTAGGATACTCGGCGATATGTGAGGAGGTGGCGCACTGCTCTGAGCACTTTCAATTCCTCATTTTAGGATACTCACAGCCTCCACGTAGGCTTCCTGGGCACTCTTCGCTTTCAATTCCTCATTTTAGGATACACACTGTGAACTAGTGGTGCAACCAGTAGGCGGTAAACTTTCAATTCCTCATTTTAGGATACCAAATCGCTTTGACGAAGGCGGGGGAAATGCAGCTTTCAATTCCTCATTTTAGGATACATAAAAGATGAGCCAGTCGAGGTAGTAGGTGTACTGTGTACTCTTTCAATTCCTCATTTTAGGATACTCGTTAAACAAACAATCAACGTTACCACCGTTGACTTTCAATTCCTCATTTTAGGATACATAATTTAGTGGATTACGTTTTCTACCAGGAGGGTGACTTTCAATTCCTCATTTTAGGATACCAAAATGAGTACTGAAGACAATGTTTTAGGTGGGCGTGTCTTTCAATTCCTCATTTTAGGATACAGCTTTTACCGCAACATTCACTAACGTTCACAGATGTACTTTCAATTCCTCATTTTAGGATACCAACGCGGTAGACCCACTTGTAGCTAGACCTATCACGCTTCTTTCAATTCCTCATTTTAGGATACAGGTTATCGGTTCACCACAGCAAAACGATTTACTCTTAGCTTTCAATTCCTCATTTTAGGATACACAAGTCGAATCAGTATTAAGTGGAGCTGGTCTAATACTTTCAATTCCTCATTTTAGGATACGTATATGAAGAGAGAAAATATCATCGAGCGTGATTAACTTTCAATTCCTCATTTTAGGATACCGGAGGCAGATTACCAGAATAATGCAAGTGCAGGAATAGCTTTCAATTCCTCATTTTAGGATACTTGAAAACACACAATAATTTAATAGTGTTGAAAGAGAAGCTTTCAATTCCTCATTTTAGGATACTTATTAGATTTTTTGTGGGGTAATGCTCTCTCTCCTAACTTTCAATTCCTCATTTTAGGATACTCATCTTTACTGTTATCCACCCGTCAACGGTGAATACATCTTTCAATTCCTCATTTTAGGATACCAGGTGAATCCACAGCAGGCTGTAACAGACCTGATAAATGCTTTCAATTCCTCATTTTAGGATACCTATAACGGAAGAAATAAACTCTCTACCCAAGATATGGGTCTTTCAATTCCTCATTTTAGGATACAGCCCATTTCCCATATGCGAACCAATGTCTACATCTTTCAATTCCTCATTTTAGGATACAAGGCGTGCAAGCTTCGCAGCCGAAAATGGCTAGTGCTTTCAATTCCTCATTTTAGGATACCATGCGAGCCGTTGGGGGTCTGTATCCTGCAGTTAAAATGCTTTCAATTCCTCATTTTAGGATACGAATGCGCTCGCCCCCGTGAAGGCGCCAACATTCACTACTTTCAATTCCTCATTTTAGGATACTCAAAAACCAAGTGTTCAGCACACAGAAAGTTACGCTCAACTTTCAATTCCTCATTTTAGGATACCGCCCCGTGGAGGCGGCGCCGTGGGGGCATGAAAGAAAGGCTTTCAATTCCTCATTTTAGGATACGAGAAAGTCGAGTTATTCTTAAAACGTGATAAACATGACTTTCAATTCCTCATTTTAGGATACCTACGGGGAAGTGGCGCCATTGTGGGGTATGGAAAACTTTCAATTCCTCATTTTAGGATACTCACAGATGCTTGTGCTACTCAACCCCAATGTTACGAGAGCTTTCAATTCCTCATTTTAGGATACAAAAACGTAGGAAAAATACGTTCATATGAAACAAACAAGCTTTCAATTCCTCATTTTAGGATACCTGGAGGCGTCCAGTGCCTCGAGATTTGAAGTCCAGTCTTTCAATTCCTCATTTTAGGATACCTAACCATTCATTATAGGCGGATTCAAAAGTGAAGTGTTCTTTCAATTCCTCATTTTAGGATACCACGATTTTCGTGTATGTGTCTCCACCCAACACGGCTTTCAATTCCTCATTTTAGGATACTGGGGGATACCTGAGGAAGACTACGCAAACATTCTGGGTGCTTTCAATTCCTCATTTTAGGATACCCAAGTAGTGTGTCCCAAACCCATGTTGTTTTTTCTCTTTCAATTCCTCATTTTAGGATACGCCTCCACGTGGCGGGGGGCGGAAGGAAGAGCCAAATGACTTTCAATTCCTCATTTTAGGATACAGAAAATCAGGCTTCCCCCATGATTTAAATAGTATTCTTTCAATTCCTCATTTTAGGATACTGTGTAGGGTCGTCTGGACTGTATCACTGCATTCCCTTTCAATTCCTCATTTTAGGATACGGGCATAATGTCGTTGTTGAGGATTACCTAACAGCATCAATCTTTCAATTCCTCATTTTAGGATACGAGGAGAACCCCCAGGCCCACGTTTTCTACAGGCGAAACTTTCAATTCCTCATTTTAGGATACAAAACCTCAGGGTGAAGAATCTAAGAAAAACATTGAACTTTCAATTCCTCATTTTAGGATACTGCCCTTCTCAAGTGTCACTATTGTCTTTTCAGTTTCTTTCAATTCCTCATTTTAGGATACTGGACTTACTTCGTCTAAGAAGTGGACTAACAATATTCTTTCAATTCCTCATTTTAGGATACTAGTTTTTTATTCGCGTAAATATGGGTTTAAGGTCTACTTTCAATTCCTCATTTTAGGATACCAGCTTCACCTTGAACTTCCCGGCGAACACCTCTACTTTCAATTCCTCATTTTAGGATACTGCATGGAACGCTCACCAACCGAGCGCCATATTCTATAACTTTCAATTCCTCATTTTAGGATACCGGAGGCGCGGGCGCACGCAGGAGGGCTGGCGAATACGGCGACTTTCAATTCCTCATTTTAGGATACAGGTACACCCCCTGAAGAGGTGAGTTGACCCTGTAGCTGTCTTTCAATTCCTCATTTTAGGATACGTTCGACAAAACTCGTCCTTCTACCGATGCGCTCCTTCTCTTTCAATTCCTCATTTTAGGATACTCGCCATTACTTTCGGTGTGTACGCCGCCCACCTAGACTTTCAATTCCTCATTTTAGGATACCTCCATACTGAGCAGTTGCCTCCCCCGCACCACGTAGCTTTCAATTCCTCATTTTAGGATACACTCAGCTGTTTACAGCAGTTACCACCTCAACCTACGACTTTCAATTCCTCATTTTAGGATACGGGAGAGCATTCTGTTCCTGAACTCCTCTGAAGCCTTACCTCTTTCAATTCCTCATTTTAGGATACAGTTGCTAACTCGTCTTCCTGAGGGTAAAATCCTCAGTGACTTTCAATTCCTCATTTTAGGATACCCTGAGTGCTGATGACGTCATAGCGCTTTCCAATGCTTTCAATTCCTCATTTTAGGATACATAAAACCCCTTTTTCAAGGGGTTGGGTCATGCTATTAGGCTTTCAATTCCTCATTTTAGGATACCGGTGGGGAAGACATTAACGTGTACTTGATACGAACCCAACTTTCAATTCCTCATTTTAGGATACTAGACGTTTATTTCGCCCCCTTCACTAGTTGTGAACTTTCAATTCCTCATTTTAGGATACGGGCCACCGCTCAATCCTGGAATCGCCACCAACACACTTTCAATTCCTCATTTTAGGATACCAGCTGTAACCGTTATGTGTGTTATCAGTGGATTACTTCCCTTTCAATTCCTCATTTTAGGATACAAGTTGATTAAAGGCAAAATGCTTCAATGTGATGTTTGCCTTTCAATTCCTCATTTTAGGATACTAGCTTCTTCAAGTGAATCGCTGTGTGTCCACACAAAAAACTTTCAATTCCTCATTTTAGGATACTAAATATTATACTGAAGATGAAATAAGGTATACACCTGACTTTCAATTCCTCATTTTAGGATACAAACCAAGCGACTCGCACTGGTCAAGGCAGGGCAAATCCACTTTCAATTCCTCATTTTAGGATACCTCAGGGTGACGAGGCCTGGGTAATTATCAGGTGAAATCACTTTCAATTCCTCATTTTAGGATACTTGGTTTAGTGAACGGGGCGACTCAGGCGACTGACAATTCTTTCAATTCCTCATTTTAGGATACTTCATTAAAGGTAATAAACATGAAGATTAGTGTTACTTTCAATTCCTCATTTTAGGATACTATACTGTCCAAGTTGTAACCGTAGCGAACAAATATTACTCTTTCAATTCCTCATTTTAGGATACTTTAATACAAACATCAAGGTGGCGAAGGGTGACCTAATAGCTTTCAATTCCTCATTTTAGGATACAGACATTAAGCAGAAGTACGGGAAACAATCGGTGCAGTATTCTTTCAATTCCTCATTTTAGGATACTGAGAAAACAGTTGAGAATATACCTAGAATTGTCTACCCAATCTTTCAATTCCTCATTTTAGGATACCTGTGTAGGTGTCTTTCTATAAAAGAAATAGTACACTACTTTCAATTCCTCATTTTAGGATACCGACTATGCCTTATTTACGGTTTATTCACACCACAAAAAATCTTTCAATTCCTCATTTTAGGATACGAGCAGAGGTGAAGAAGAGTGATGTTTGAGACGAGAGGAACTTTCAATTCCTCATTTTAGGATACGTAACTGGATACGACATATATTTTGAGGGGAAGGAGCTTGCTTTCAATTCCTCATTTTAGGATACTATGAGTGCTATGTTTACACCCTTCCCCGAATATCTCTTTCAATTCCTCATTTTAGGATACACACCGCCTCCTTTAGTAGGAGTTCGGCTAGGAGTATGACTTTCAATTCCTCATTTTAGGATACGTGATGGTGAAGAGGGCGACGTAGTTGAGGATAAGTTTAACTTTCAATTCCTCATTTTAGGATACAAGAGGCTTGCAACACACAACCCATTTTTAGGGTTGTGGTCTTTCAATTCCTCATTTTAGGATACGAGACTCAACTGTAAGCGGTCATCAACGCGTAGAATTCACCTTTCAATTCCTCATTTTAGGATACGTGATGGGGTTCGGTGTAGTGGTGCTTTTACAAGGTGTTACTTTCAATTCCTCATTTTAGGATACACGAAGTAAAGGCGTTGAAAGAGGGGTTGGGCGTCGACTTTCAATTCCTCATTTTAGGATACTTGTGGGTAAAATGTATCTGTTACCTCTGTTCCAATTATGTCTTTCAATTCCTCATTTTAGGATACCATTATGTTGTTGTTTATAGGTGTATGTGGGTGTATATCTTTCAATTCCTCATTTTAGGATACTGGGTCACGAGGCCACTGCTCAAGTAATCACTACCAAGCTCTTTCAATTCCTCATTTTAGGATACTTGGGCTGTGACGCTGCCACACCCTGTGGGTATCTCTGCTTTCAATTCCTCATTTTAGGATACCAAGAAAGATGTATAACGACTACATACACATCTACAACTTTCAATTCCTCATTTTAGGATACACGAGTCACTCTGGAGAAGATATGAGGAGAAAAGCACCTGCTTTCAATTCCTCATTTTAGGATACCCAACAGCTGGTGGGAACGGTGGCTCAACACAGGTATTCTTTCAATTCCTCATTTTAGGATACCTTTTGTTTTCTTCATTAATTGCTTCACTATTTGAACCTTTCAATTCCTCATTTTAGGATACCGGATAGAAGGCATAAGGAAAGAGCGGTACTACTCTTTCAATTCCTCATTTTAGGATACAGGTGCGTGTGGATGGCTGATGGGGAAGTGGATGAGTTCGCTTTCAATTCCTCATTTTAGGATACCGCTACACTTAGCCAACTCAGAGGACACCCATCACCTAACTTTCAATTCCTCATTTTAGGATACGGAGCGCAGAGAGATCCTCTACGGCGAGAAACATGACAACTTTCAATTCCTCATTTTAGGATACCGAGTACACCGTCGAGTTAGCTTCAAGTACCGATAACGTCTTTCAATTCCTCATTTTAGGATACAAGTTGAACAGAAAACTGAGACTAAGGAGGAAACTAAACCTTTCAATTCCTCATTTTAGGATACAGGTCATAAGTTGGAGGCTCATACTTACACTGCACTACTTTCAATTCCTCATTTTAGGATACGATACAGATTACGACTGCTTTATAGTGGCGTCATTTGTCTTTCAATTCCTCATTTTAGGATACGCGTGGCTCCCACTTCTCCCTGTACTCTGAAAGCGTGCGTCTTTCAATTCCTCATTTTAGGATACTTTTATGTTTTTGAGACACATGTCTTGGTAGATAAGTAACCTTTCAATTCCTCATTTTAGGATACGAGCTGAGCCATACCTTGTATTTTCAAAAGGTAGTGTTCTTTCAATTCCTCATTTTAGGATACCAGACGGGTAACGCCTTCACGTTTAACTACGGTACTATAAACTTTCAATTCCTCATTTTAGGATACTGGCCAAGAGGTTGGCCTACGTTGGAATGGGTAACTACAACTTTCAATTCCTCATTTTAGGATACGTATCCAACTCACACAGCCTCATTTCGTCGAGTTCTTTCAATTCCTCATTTTAGGATACCGATTACAGGTGAAGTTAAGAAGTGGGTGGATCCGACCTTTCAATTCCTCATTTTAGGATACATACTTACACGATTAAAAGACACTTGAACACCAAGTTGCTTTCAATTCCTCATTTTAGGATACCTGCTTATTCACCCGCGTCCAAGAAGAGACAGGGTCTTTCAATTCCTCATTTTAGGATACGAGTTCAAAGTGTTCAGGAGTCTATGGCGTGATGTCTTTCAATTCCTCATTTTAGGATACAGCGTGAAGAGGAGCGCAGGCGGAGGGAGATGGTTGACCTTTCAATTCCTCATTTTAGGATACATGGGCTGATAACGAAGGAAGCGTTCGCGAAGAGGTACTTTCAATTCCTCATTTTAGGATACATAGCTGAGTTAGTTGCGTCAACCACTAGTTCAGGTTCCTTTCAATTCCTCATTTTAGGATACTACCCAACACTGTCAACGAAAAGAGTGGCGGTGTTAGTCTTTCAATTCCTCATTTTAGGATACTTGCCCAAGCGTCGTGGTCGTCGTGTTCACCCCGTTAACTTTCAATTCCTCATTTTAGGATACTTGGGGTGAGTGAAGCATGAGCGAAACACAAAAGACTTTCAATTCCTCATTTTAGGATACCTCCTTTCTCGAAAACGATGAAAAAAGTCAAAAAGACTTTCAATTCCTCATTTTAGGATACTCATCCACGTAGACGGCGTGGTAGTGAACCCCCTCACTTTCAATTCCTCATTTTAGGATACAGAACGCTAGGAGGGGCGGGAGGTGGAGCCCCTGCTACTTTCAATTCCTCATTTTAGGATACACGACGTGATACCGCTCAACCACTTCTTTGATAAAGGCTTTCAATTCCTCATTTTAGGATACCCAATGCGAGCCAATGACGTCATGAAACCCAATCTCTTTCAATTCCTCATTTTAGGATACCGAGGCTAGCGTCGAGGATGTGAAAAACATCCTCAACTTTCAATTCCTCATTTTAGGATACCGTCGTCGAGCTGCCCGATACTCTTCTTAGGGTGGTGGGCTTTCAATTCCTCATTTTAGGATACCAAGCGATGTGAAAACTGTAAGAAGAGGTACTTTGACTCTTTCAATTCCTCATTTTAGGATACAACCGAATCAGCATAAAACTAGCGTCGGGTGATACATCTTTCAATTCCTCATTTTAGGATACCTACGGCTAAAAGCCAAGGCGCGCCCCAAAGTATAGTCTTTCAATTCCTCATTTTAGGATACTCGAAATCAAAACAAACACTGAAGCCGAAAAAGTGTTCTTTCAATTCCTCATTTTAGGATACGTTGTGCTGAGCTAAAAGATATTGTTATTACAGGCTTTCAATTCCTCATTTTAGGATACATAGCGTCTAGACTCATCACGTTACGTTGGCAAATTTTTTCTTTCAATTCCTCATTTTAGGATACTCTAGTGTTGTCTTCAATGTCATACGCTTGAACATATTGACTTTCAATTCCTCATTTTAGGATACCAGAAGAGGAAAGGGAAATAACCCAACCACTCTTCATAGCTTTCAATTCCTCATTTTAGGATACAAGTTCGTCTTGAGGATGTGAAAGACATCCTCAACTTTCAATTCCTCATTTTAGGATACGCGGTCACGTAAATAAGGAAACGCTTGAAAAGCTGACTTTCAATTCCTCATTTTAGGATACGCGGTACCTAAAGAAATCGAGTCTGAAATAAAAGCTTTCAATTCCTCATTTTAGGATACAAATGAAGTTCTCTTCCTGCCCGTTCATGCGTATAATATCTTTCAATTCCCCATTTTAGGATACCATGCATCGCTTCAACGTTAGAAAGCAACTCGTCAAAGCTTTCAATTCCTCATTTTAGGATACCTTATTAAACCTAATGTATTCTTCCATTAAATCTCTTTCAATTCCTCATTTTAGGATACCAGGTGTCCATGCAAAAAAGTTATTTACGTGTGGCTTTCAATTCCTCATTTTAGGATACTCCCTGTCGCTGCTCTTTGTGTGTAGCTTTTTCGCTTTCAATTCCTCATTTTAGGATACTTAATGGTGGTTTACCCAAATCAAGCAAAGAGATACTTCTTTCAATTCCTCATTTTAGGATACCCTCTAGGCGTGGGGTGGGCAACTCACCATCACCTTTCAATTCCTCATTTTAGGATACGATATCAGTACCCGTTAAATTTCTTTTTGCAGTCATCTTTCAATTCCTCATTTTAGGATACCTTTTACCCGTGTTTCGGTTTAATTTCAGTTTACTTTTCTTTCAATTCCTCATTTTAGGATACTAGCTAAACGGCTAGCCTACATCGGCTTAGGGAATTACCGCTTTCAATTCCTCATTTTAGGATACAAAAGTATGGATGCCACTACAAATATGACTAGACCTATGACTTTCAATTCCTCATTTTAGGATACCTCCCTTTTCAAACCAAACTCAAGTACAAGGAAGACTTTCAATTCCTCATTTTAGGATACCGCCTCTTTGAGTAAGTTCCCTTCCACAATGAGAACCTTTCAATTCCTCATTTTAGGATACAGTACCTCTTGGGAATGGTGAAGGTCGGCTTTGCGACTTTCAATTCCTCATTTTAGGATACACTAGTGTTCTTCAACCATACAATTGAGGGGACTGTTGACGCTTTCAATTCCTCATTTTAGGATACTTAGACGTCTCGAAACCCATGGAGGTTACCTTAACATCCTTTCAATTCCTCATTTTAGGATACTAATTTACCGCGGGAAGGTACTCAGTAGGGCGGAGGACTTTCAATTCCTCATTTTAGGATACGCGGAGTTTGCGGTCAGGACTCACACGCTTTCCTCGAACTTTCAATTCCTCATTTTAGGATACTATCTTTTGGTCTGTGTGAATATGAGTATGCCACTCGAGTGCTTTCAATTCCTCATTTTAGGATACCAACCTTACGCCTACGCTCACTTAACCCTTCCACTTTCAATTCCTCATTTTAGGATACTTTAGAAAAAGCCGATGAGGGGGTCACCTCTTTCTCTTCTTTCAATTCCTCATTTTAGGATACTTTGGAAAACCAAATTCCCCCTCTTTCTCTACTTTGACTTTCAATTCCTCATTTTAGGATACCCTCATAGAGGAACCAGTCGCACTCGAGCCAAGACTCTTTCAATTCCTCATTTTAGGATACAGGTTAGCCTGCTGAGCCTGGGTAAGACTTGTACCTGCCGCATCTTTCAATTCCTCATTTTAGGATACGGGTGAGGCTAAACGTGCCAAGGTGTGAAAACCATGTCCTTTCAATTCCTCATTTTAGGATACATAACGGTTATGTTCCCTCGGAATCCAAGTGAAAGCTTTCAATTCCTCATTTTAGGATACCGGGGCACAGGCAACGGGGTCGTATGTTGTTGAAAGCTTTCAATTCCTCATTTTAGGATACGTACGCTGTGGTGCAGTTCACCGATGGCTCCACGGCTCTTTCAATTCCTCATTTTAGGATACGGATGATAGATCAAGTTTGGTTCTCTGCCGTTACTGCTTTCAATTCCTCATTTTAGGATACAAAACATCCTTTCCAGCAATTTCATTAGCGCTATTGGACACTTTCAATTCCTCATTTTAGGATACAAGATGACGCTTGTCCGCGAGTACTGTGAAAGCAAACACTACTTTCAATTCCTCATTTTAGGATACAAATCTGATGGTGCATCCCCACAGATGACGCAAGGATCTTTCAATTCCTCATTTTAGGATACCTCACCATCACGGTGAGGCTAACAGCGCCAACTGGGTGACTTTCAATTCCTCATTTTAGGATACTCGTCGAAGGGATACTGCCAAAAAGTATGGAAGCGGGTCTTTCAATTCCTCATTTTAGGATACCTTGACCCATAAGCTTCAGTGTCTCTCTTTTCCGCTTATCTTTCAATTCCTCATTTTAGGATACACGTGTTTTTACCATTTACGCCTTCCCTAACTGAAGGATACTTTCAATTCCTCATTTTAGGATACCACGCCTTGAGTGGCATTGTGCTCGTTGTTACATTAACTTTCAATTCCTCATTTTAGGATACTTAGCTACTTGCGAAAATGTAAGTGAATGCTGTGGAAACCTTTCAATTCCTCATTTTAGGATACCTGCATTTGACCAACACCTGTCCCATTCGATATTACTTGCTTTCAATTCCTCATTTTAGGATACATTATGATGGGTATCGAATAGTGATGGGTTATACCCTTTCAATTCCTCATTTTAGGATACTTAAGTGGCCATCAGTACGTTACGGGGGACGTTAAAGACTTTCAATTCCTCATTTTAGGATACTTGCTACCGCATCCTTTACATAGTTCTCATACAACTTATCTTTCAATTCCTCATTTTAGGATACACCCTGTAAGGAGGGTCAGGAGAAGACGGGAGCGAATAACTTTCAATTCCTCATTTTAGGATACAAAAAATTTTAAAAATTTTACAAAAGGCACTCTTATGTACTTTCAATTCCTCATTTTAGGATACAAATAGCGTAAGCCCTTAACCCTATTACGACCCATTTTCTTTCAATTCCTCATTTTAGGATACAGGAGAGTTAAAATAAGGGTAACCACCACCACTAATACTTTCAATTCCTCATTTTAGGATACAGTCTGGATCGTACAGTGATGACGAGATGATATTCATTACTTTCAATTCCTCATTTTAGGATACCTCATCGACGTCACTTAATACATCCCCGCAAATAACGCAGCTTTCAATTCCTCATTTTAGGATACCATGTTTAATGGTTGTCCTTCCTTAGGCAGGTGTTCTTTCAATTCCTCATTTTAGGATACGAGGAACATGTACGTGCAATCCTCATAGAGTTAGGCTACTTTCAATTCCTCATTTTAGGATACAATACCCTGGACATGAATGCACTGATGACTGCTGTTACCTTTCAATTCCTCATTTTAGGATACTCCAAACATTCGACCCCCACCCATTCACAGCAATAACCTTTCAATTCCTCATTTTAGGATACATGGTGGCGACGTTTACACAAGACGGGCCTTACGACTTTCAATTCCTCATTTTAGGATACGTGGTAAAGCGTTCTACGATCGTGTAAAGTTCATGCTTTCAATTCCTCATTTTAGGATACGTTGTGGACGCCGTTGACCTAACGTGGCGTTCCTACTTTCAATTCCTCATTTTAGGATACGGGGTTGTCGAAACTCATTTCTTCTCTTCCTCCTGCTTTACTTTCAATTCCTCATTTTAGGATACTACATTCGACGACACACATGCCGAGTACGCGTATGCCATCTTTCAATTCCTCATTTTAGGATACAGTGTAACGTCAGTCTTTTCACGTTCAGTTAAGGGTCTTTCAATTCCTCATTTTAGGATACGCGTGTCTCGCGTTCGATGTTTCGACTGCGACCGTTCACACTTTCAATTCCTCATTTTAGGATACTTGGGTCGTGGTCTTGGCTGATAACTTGAGTTTCGCTTCTTTCAATTCCTCATTTTAGGATACGTGTAGTTCGGCACTACTACTTTCAACACTATAAGGGCTTTCAATTCCTCATTTTAGGATACGCTCGTGAAGAAATACGGGTTATACGATGATTATAACTTTCAATTCCTCATTTTAGGATACTTGATGTTCTGTTCGAGTACGGCCATGAACTGCTGTCTTTCAATTCCTCATTTTAGGATACTAAGGCTGGTCAGACCTTTACTTGGGATGTTTCACCTTTCAATTCCTCATTTTAGGATACATATGCGTGTGGTGCCTATACGAACGCCAGAGACTTGGTCTTTCAATTCCTCATTTTAGGATACTGGTTAAAGTGCGTAACCGGATACACGTTTCAGTCTTTCAATTCCTCATTTTAGGATACACTACTACCACCCGCACACGTACGTGGCTTACTAACTTTCAATTCCTCATTTTAGGATACGTTAAGGCGAAGGTTAGGGAACTCACTGAACGTGAAACTTTCAATTCCTCATTTTAGGATACAGAAGCTAGTAAAGGGAAGTAAAGGCGAGAAGGAGTATAGCTTTCAATTCCTCATTTTAGGATACAAGAGTTTTTCTTGAGTATTTATCCCAGCAATTTCAGGCTTTCAATTCCTCATTTTAGGATACAACCTGATTGAAGATGACATAAGGAGTAGTGGATGGGAACTTTCAATTCCTCATTTTAGGATACTTGCTTCAATAAACCTTGGTATAATGCCCTCTCTCAGCGTCTTTCAATTCCTCATTTTAGGATACAAAGGAGCTTCCAAACCTCTTCAAGCCACTCGGTTGTTCTTTCAATTCCTCATTTTAGGATACGGAGGACACCGCTTCCTATCTCTTAGAGTTCCTGCTTTCAATTCCTCATTTTAGGATACAATGGTTTTGGCAGTTGGTTCCCCCAAGTCTCCATCCTTTCAATTCCTCATTTTAGGATACAACTGCCCAAAAGGGCAGGCTGAGAGCGCCAACACTTTCAATTCCTCATTTTAGGATACATAAGGCTGAACCATACCCGTAGGCTGTGGTAGAGTTAAACTTTCAATTCCTCATTTTAGGATACGTAGCTTCTCGAAGTTAATTGTGGTTCTGGCGTTCATCTTTCAATTCCTCATTTTAGGATACACGGGAACCCTTGCCCAGCGGGTGTGTTAACCGCGGTCTTTCAATTCCTCATTTTAGGATACAGGGTTAAGTCGGAGGTACTGTCACTGGTGAACCTAAACTTTCAATTCCTCATTTTAGGATACGTACGTCGACTTGTGAGGCTTTTGAAAGGTCTAGCTTTCAATTCCTCATTTTAGGATACAGGGTAGAACGCACACTTACCCTGTTGAAGTGGTATACTTTCAATTCCTCATTTTAGGATACATGCGAGCTTGTGGAGGGTAATTGAAGGTGAACTCTACCACTTTCAATTCCTCATTTTAGGATACGTCCCCCACTGTTACCTCAATCACTGTTAACCCGTCTTTCAATTCCTCATTTTAGGATACAATACGCCCGTGGGGCACGCAGAGTTTTGAATACCAAGCTTTCAATTCCTCATTTTAGGATACCCGCCAAACACGTATATGACGTAGCCCGGCACGTCATCTCTTTCAATTCCTCATTTTAGGATACTCCTAGTACATACGGCCACCGAGTTCAGGGTTACACCGGACTTTCAATTCCTCATTTTAGGATACTAGAGAGAGATGCCACGGGGGGGGTACACACCGCCTTTCAATTCCTCATTTTAGGATACCGGTTGGAATGCCTAGGAGTGTGCCCGTGTCGCCGATACTTTCAATTCCTCATTTTAGGATACACACCATTCTTAGTGGTGTTTTCTTTTTGGTATTGCGTCTTTCAATTCCTCATTTTAGGATACTTGTAAGTGTAAGCGTGATATTGTTATAACTATATGACTTTCAATTCCTCATTTTAGGATACCACAGTCTTGTATGGGATGCGGTCGAGGACTTTGAACACTTTCAATTCCTCATTTTAGGATACCCAAAAAGTTACTTAAGAAACTTGAGGAGGAGAAGGACTTTCAATTCCTCATTTTAGGATACAGAGTAGGAAAAAACGGGGACTATTTGGGACACAATATTCTTTCAATTCCTCATTTTAGGATACAAAACGTGATACCCCCGTTGTTACAAACCCCACAGTATTCTTTCAATTCCTCATTTTAGGATACCCTTATGCCGTTCAAACTCTTACAAGCAATACAAAATTCTTTCAATTCCTCATTTTAGGATACGCGTTATAAGGAGTTTAAGTTTGGTTCAAAAGGGTTTGCTTTCAATTCCTCATTTTAGGATACATATATCCCCCCGTCGTTAGTGGATATCGACCAAAACACTTTCAATTCCTCATTTTAGGATACCCCTTCTCAAGTGTCACTATTGTGGATTCGATTTCTTTCAATTCCTCATTTTAGGATACCTATCCTACGAGCCCCTGTCCCCCAATGACCCCTATACTTTCAATTCCTCATTTTAGGATACACACGGGTCTCCACGTAATCCAACGGTGCGGGAAGTGCACTTTCAATTCCTCATTTTAGGATACCTCAGTGATGTAGAGGCGCTGGCAGTCGTATCCACGCGCTTTCAATTCCTCATTTTAGGATACCCGACGACCCGCTTGGCATATACCCAGCCCCCCCTCTTTCAATTCCTCATTTTAGGATACCAGGACTGACAATCGTTGTTTCCCCACCCAGACTTCTTTCAATTCCTCATTTTAGGATACCACCGCTAAACCCACAAGTCAACCAATGCTCAAACCTTTCAATTCCTCATTTTAGGATACCTAGTGTTCGATCCTTCTAATGGACCAGCGCGGAGGTTCTTTCAATTCCTCATTTTAGGATACACAGCACAGGGATGACCCACACGCCACGTTGCAGGGTGCTTTCAATTCCTCATTTTAGGATACAGGTGCAATATATGAGTTCTAACAGCAACACACCAACTTTCAATTCCTCATTTTAGGATACCTTCGAGCTGCGCCCACGCCTCACAGAACTAGCCACCTTTCAATTCCTCATTTTAGGATACAGGAAAGCAAACATAGATGTATATTTAACTGTTATGGTTAACTTTCAATTCCTCATTTTAGGATACTTCATCGATTACACGGTCGCGCTGGGCGACCTATACACTTTCAATTCCTCATTTTAGGATACTGAGCAACTCAGAAAATACTACGACCAGTTCCAGCACTTTCAATTCCTCATTTTAGGATACTGTTTCGCTTACCACAAATATGTTATACTTGAGTGTTCTCTTTCAATTCCTCATTTTAGGATACCACACAACCATTCGAGTATCAAGGCAACTATGACACCTTTCAATTCCTCATTTTAGGATACAAACTTCACTGAGTACTCTCGTCTTCACATTTTCGACTTTCAATTCCTCATTTTAGGATACAAGTGCCGCGGGTAACGGCGTAAACGTGCTTAATGCTTTCAATTCCTCATTTTAGGATACTGTATGGACACACAGCACTAATCACGACGACGTTCAAAACTTTCAATTCCTCATTTTAGGATACTTATTAGTGGTCGAAGTGCGTAGCAGGATACACGTCTTATTCTTTCAATTCCTCATTTTAGGATACAGCAGCTCAGGGAGAGGGAGGAGAGGGAGAGGAAGCGCTTTCAATTCCTCATTTTAGGATACGGAAATGGGTGGCGCATACTCTCAATCAGAGTTAACCCAGCTTTCAATTCCTCATTTTAGGATACGGTAGAAGCAATTGAATCAGCTTTTTCTGGTCTTAAAACTTTCAATTCCTCATTTTAGGATACCAAACTTCTCTTTGAGGACGAAAGAGGAGCACATAATCCTTTCAATTCCTCATTTTAGGATACTTATACCCGTATCATTACGCCAAGTGGATTTTTTTAAAAATCTTTCAATTCCTCATTTTAGGATACCCACCCGTCGCTAGCGCGCTTTCTTCGACGACTACTTTCAATTCCTCATTTTAGGATACCGGGGAGACATTAACTTCCCCCGTCTACCGCCTCGTAATCTTTCAATTCCTCATTTTAGGATACCCTATCGGCGCAGGGCTTCAAATCACTGTTAACGTGGGGCTTTCAATTCCTCATTTTAGGATACATTTTTTGGGTATAATTGATGAGAAACTGATTGAAATAATCTTTCAATTCCTCATTTTAGGATACCCGCGCCAATTGTGGGGTGCGCCCACGCGGGGATTCCTTTCAATTCCTCATTTTAGGATACTCACGGCTGTCACCGAACAAAGCGCGTACATGTTGCTTGTTGGCACTTTCAATTCCTCATTTTAGGATACTCGTGCGCTGCAAGAGGCCTATAAGCGATACTGGGGCTTTCAATTCCTCATTTTAGGATACTGGGAAGATGCTCAGCACCGAAGAGATCAGAAAGCCCCCCTTTCAATTCCTCATTTTAGGATACCCAGATAGTGTGTTAAACTTGTTACATCACTTTCGAGTAGCTTTCAATTCCTCATTTTAGGATACCAAGTTCGGCTTCTACCACGACGGGTATTGCGAATACGACCTTTCAATTCCTCATTTTAGGATACATGCTTAAGGCGTGATGGCTATGGGTATCGTGGATATTACTTTCAATTCCTCATTTTAGGATACAGATGGAGCTTACGGATACGGCTTTAAGGGTTCTTGGTATCTTTCAATTCCTCATTTTAGGATACGGATAGCTACACAGAGCTCTTAGAACTCGAACAAGAATCCTTTCAATTCCTCATTTTAGGATACAGAGCGTTACTCGTTTGCGGGGTTACCCCGTTACCATGGTCTTTCAATTCCTCATTTTAGGATACCGATCACTGTTAAGGTCGTCGAGGCTAGCGTGGAGGATGTCTTTCAATTCCTCATTTTAGGATACTGGAGGCTCGAGCCCTACATGATTCAACCACATCTTTCAATTCCTCATTTTAGGATACGCGCGCCCCAAACACGCACACCTATGCGTGTGTTAGACTTTCAATTCCTCATTTTAGGATACCGAGTTGCCGTGTTCGAGGTTGATGTACTCGATGAGTCAACTTTCAATTCCTCATTTTAGGATACAAAATGTACCATAGCGGTACTAAGGAAAACACCTTTCTTTCAATTCCTCATTTTAGGATACAAACATGGCGCCTTTTTGGGGTTCGGTAGTTGGTTGTTTCTTTCAATTCCTCATTTTAGGATACAAAATAAGCCTCAGACTCTTAATCTGTTTGGTTTTACTTTCAATTCCTCATTTTAGGATACAGGAGTTCATTGACAGGTGGACGAAAATTATAAGACACTTTCAATTCCTCATTTTAGGATACTCTTTTCGCTGTAATTGGAGCTGGTATCGGTTACTTCAGCTTTCAATTCCTCATTTTAGGATACTTTTGTTATTCAACACTAGTAAGCTATGTTCTAGTTCAAACTTTCAATTCCTCATTTTAGGATACATGTGTTGGCACCCACAGTTAGATGCCAGCGAGTACGTGATCTTTCAATTCCTCATTTTAGGATACCGAGCATAATCAAATATAACAGGCTTATTCGCATAACTTTCAATTCCTCATTTTAGGATACAACTTTAATTTTTCTATCCTATCAAATTAACGAATTTTTTATCTTTCAATTCCTCATTTTAGGATACTGCCTCATAGAACAGCTGTCTCGACATGGGTGTCAGGTCACTTTCAATTCCTCATTTTAGGATACGCTCATCGCTACTTAGCAGAATCGCCCGCCTCAAAATCTTTCAATTCCTCATTTTAGGATACAGGAACGCATACTTATTCGACATAAACCAGACGTTATGCATCTTTCAATTCCTCATTTTAGGATACTGGAGCCTTTAGTGACAACGAAATGATGTTCATTACTTTCAATTCCTCATTTTAGGATACTCACGTTAGGGGCAGTTGCAATAGGACGTAAATGGTACTTTCAATTCCTCATTTTAGGATACCGCAATGGTAACCATGCTACTCAGCAAGTTATAGGGTTCTTTCAATTCCTCATTTTAGGATACCTGAAAGCGCGCCCCAAACCCGTGAGGAAATTTTTATGCCTTTCAATTCCTCATTTTAGGATACAAGCGTTCACGAGGGGGTACGACTGCCAGCGCCTATATACTTTCAATTCCTCATTTTAGGATACAAGCGAGCTAGGGTGACCAGGGTGCCTGAGATCACCGTCTTTCAATTCCTCATTTTAGGATACCGGCGAGGTAGCCTCTGAGCCCCGTGCCCGTGAGGAGGGCTTTCAATTCCTCATTTTAGGATACCCCTCTTAAAGGCAAGGAGGACAGGTGGGTAAGTTGCCTTTCAATTCCTCATTTTAGGATACGGGCGCGCCCCAGGCACGCACACCTATGCGTGTGTTGGACTTTCAATTCCTCATTTTAGGATACAGTTCCCAGCTAAGCCTTATTCTAAGGCTACCATAAGTAACTTTCAATTCCTCATTTTAGGATACTTACGGCTCCAAGTCTCATCTACAATCACTTACTTCTTTCAATTCCTCATTTTAGGATACATACTAATACGATTGACTTGCACAGACACACCGAGACGTGACTTTCAATTCCTCATTTTAGGATACGAGTCGTTGAGTGGACGTTCACTAACGACGGCTCACAGAACTTTCAATTCCTCATTTTAGGATACAAACACGGACATAGCCACTATTAGACGACAAAAGAGTTCTTTCAATTCCTCATTTTAGGATACCCGACAGGAGCTTGTCCACAAAGTCGGCAAACTCGTCTCTTTCAATTCCTCATTTTAGGATACAAGCGGTAATAGAGGTACCCTAGCTGAGCTTGGAAGGGGTACCTTTCAATTCCTCATTTTAGGATACTTGCGCTCGAAGGCTTCACAGCCGATTTGGCGGATAAGTACTTTCAATTCCTCATTTTAGGATACCTGAATGAGCAGAAAACACTGCTTGGTAACCTTACCCTCTTTCAATTCCTCATTTTAGGATACAACCACCGAATCCCTTGTACACTAGACGTTTTGCGGTAAACTTTCAATTCCTCATTTTAGGATACTAGTAGACAGCCAAGTGAAAAGGTTCATGAAATACTCTTTCAATTCCTCATTTTAGGATACAGGAAACCGCCCGCCCCCTGTATCCCCTGGGCGGGGTTACACTTTCAATTCCTCATTTTAGGATACGCGTTGTTGGTGGTGCCCTTCAGCAATCCACCGTAAAGTACTTTCAATTCCTCATTTTAGGATACCGACTCCACTAGGTCAATGGCTTGCTGTGGTTGTTGCGCTCTTTCAATTCCTCATTTTAGGATACCGTTAGGAGTCTCCTGCCCCACACCGCCAGAGGGAGCTTTCAATTCCTCATTTTAGGATACCGCACCAAATAACCACTCTTCAACGCGCTCCCGAACATACTTTCAATTCCTCATTTTAGGATACTAGTAGTGGTGACCCACACGCCACCTTTAATGCTACCCTCTTTCAATTCCTCATTTTAGGATACAACGCGATTCGATTATGACTATGCTAAGCGTGTAGCTCTTTCAATTCCTCATTTTAGGATACCCGTATCCGCCTGAACGATGGACGCCTTAGACGCCTAAGACTTTCAATTCCTCATTTTAGGATACAGTCTCCCTTCGTGATAACATCTTGTACTTCTTCTCTTTCAATTCCTCATTTTAGGATACCGATACTCATCTTTACTATTTCCGCATTAGGGTTATCTTTCAATTCCTCATTTTAGGATACATATTGGGGGTATTCCTGTGGTTACGCAGGAAACGGTTACTTTCAATTCCTCATTTTAGGATACCGAAACAGAGTGCGCCTAATGTTATGACCATGCCTATCTTTCAATTCCTCATTTTAGGATACATATTATTGACGGGAAACCAGTACAATTAGATTTAGACGACAACTTTCAATTCCTCATTTTAGGATACGTGCTTAACGCGCTGCAAACTGGTTTGCTGGATATCTTTCAATTCCTCATTTTAGGATACTGTTATGTAGCTTTTACTGTTTGTGTCAAAATAGTTAACTTTCAATTCCTCATTTTAGGATACTCAAGGGCATTTAGAAATTTACAAGTTAGAGAGACAAGGCTTTCAATTCCTCATTTTAGGATACTATGCGAGCCAGTGAAGCGGAGGAACCCATAGAACGTATGCTTTCAATTCCTCATTTTAGGATACTGTCAGGTATAGATTTAATATTAAATGGGAAACCGATCACTTTCAATTCCTCATTTTAGGATACAGCCAGCTTTTACAAGTCACAAGTGGATGCCAGCGCGTCTTTCAATTCCTCATTTTAGGATACGTGAAAGGAACGACAAGAGACTGATGTTCCCTGTTACTGCTTTCAATTCCTCATTTTAGGATACCTGGCTATGGCTACCTACGAATACAACTATCAGCAAAAGCCTTTCAATTCCTCATTTTAGGATACAGTGAGTTGGAGGCAAGTATAGCTAAGCGGGGTCTCCTGCACTTTCAATTCCTCATTTTAGGATACGTGACGAAGATAACCCGTTCGTTGAACTTTTACGCGACAACTTTCAATTCCTCATTTTAGGATACAGGCTCTCACGTTGATTGAGCGCGCCTCCTCCCTCTCCTACTTTCAATTCCTCATTTTAGGATACGAGTTATTACAACAATTAGTGAAATCGCTTTTCCTAACTTTCAATTCCTCATTTTAGGATACCAAAGTGCCTGAAACCACAGGAGGGGTTTTGTGAATGTATCTTTCAATTCCTCATTTTAGGATACTGGCCGTCGTAAGTGGCGTCCTCGCCTACAGTATATCTTTCAATTCCTCATTTTAGGATACATGCCCTTGTGTTGCAAAGGGGATTGCGGAAATATTCTTTCAATTCCTCATTTTAGGATACTCACGGAATTGGACGCTTGAAGCATGGTATAGTCATCTTTCAATTCCTCATTTTAGGATACTTCCTTCAACCCCGTTCTCCAACTAAAACCTGATAACATCTTTCAATTCCTCATTTTAGGATACGTGAAGGGCGCATGCGCCTGATAACCCAGTCATTCCTAAACTTTCAATTCCTCATTTTAGGATACCTTTATCTGTGACTCTGGCACAGCGAACGCCTTCAAAATCTTTCAATTCCTCATTTTAGGATACCACTCGACGCATTCACACCCGCTTGTCTCGTCTTATTCGCTTTCAATTCCTCATTTTAGGATACCATACTATACGCCACCCGCTGAGACGGCTTTCATCATCCTTTCAATTCCTCATTTTAGGATACAGGTGTCTAGTGTTGGGTCTAGTATTGCCTTTGAACCATACTTTCAATTCCTCATTTTAGGATACAGTACAGGTGCGTCCAATGCGGTTATATCTCTGACTACAACTTTCAATTCCTCATTTTAGGATACCGACAACCCGAAGCAGGTAGACATTTACAAGCTGATACGCTTTCAATTCCTCATTTTAGGATACCGCCTCACCCGTATGGTGAGTTGCCTCCCCCACACCGCGTCTTTCAATTCCTCATTTTAGGATACTCCTAACGTACCACGACCCGTATTACGCCGATGAATACGACTTTCAATTCCTCATTTTAGGATACATATAGAATCGATATGACGGATATTGATTTCGAGAACTCTACTTTCAATTCCTCATTTTAGGATACATGGGGCTTCCTATATTGCCGCGGAGGCTAACAGCTTTCAATTCCTCATTTTAGGATACCCTTTCGAGTATTTCTTCCGTAAACTCATGTATACTTTCAATTCCTCATTTTAGGATACTAAAAACTCCTAGCTGTTTTTCGGATAAAAATAGTGTTCTTTCAATTCCTCATTTTAGGATACAACACCACAGGCACAAGCGTCTACATCTCCTTTATCGGCTTTCAATTCCTCATTTTAGGATACGAGCGATTAACCAGCAGACAAGCCACCAGTCGCAGGAAGCTTTCAATTCCTCATTTTAGGATACCACTCTACCTGCAGGTGAAGGCGCAGAGCCTCGACTTCGCTTTCAATTCCTCATTTTAGGATACACGGGCTGACAGCGTACCTCGAAGAGCTTGCGGATACTTTCAATTCCTCATTTTAGGATACCCTGTGGTGTTTGTTTCTTTGATAGAAAGAAATAGTCTTTCAATTCCTCATTTTAGGATACCGCCACAGACTCCTGAACACTTTGAACTCTACGACGCTGTCTTTCAATTCCTCATTTTAGGATACGAGAATTTATTTTCTGCTCCACTCTCAGCTCATCTTCCATCTTTCAATTCCTCATTTTAGGATACAATAGGTGCAGAATAGCGGTTAGGCGAAAAACCCCACTAAACTTTCAATTCCTCATTTTAGGATACGGTCCAGGAGTACATGGCACAGGTAAAGTCAGTAACCTTTCAATTCCTCATTTTAGGATACGAGATAAATGGGTTTGCACAGAAGTTCTACGATGTGTCTTTCAATTCCTCATTTTAGGATACAGAACAGTCGCCATATATTGAAACGAGGTTCGCGGCGAGTACTTTCAATTCCTCATTTTAGGATACCACAGCTCAACTAGGGTGGAAAGTGGTTGAAGGTTTTAACTTTCAATTCCTCATTTTAGGATACTGGCAAACAGGAAATCAAAAGGCTGTGTTAGAGCACTTCTTTCAATTCCTCATTTTAGGATACATAAATGAGAAGTTGAGTAGTGGGGTAGAGGTTGATAAATCCTTTCAATTCCTCATTTTAGGATACACACCTTCCCCTTCCCGGGCATGCTTTCCCAGTTATCCCTTTCAATTCCTCATTTTAGGATACTCGGTAACAATCACAGTGGTGATTCAGACTCCAAACACTTTCAATTCCTCATTTTAGGATACAAATGTAGCATATGGGTATTCAGTTGGTAAGCTACACTTTCAATTCCTCATTTTAGGATACCAGAGGAAGAGAAGCTTTGGCGCGGATGTGAACACCGCTTTCAATTCCTCATTTTAGGATACGTTAGTGGATATCGACCAAAATGGCGAACCGTGAACTTTCAATTCCTCATTTTAGGATACGCGCGCCAAAACAGGTGGGAAAACATGTCCAACCTCTTTCAATTCCTCATTTTAGGATACAAGCCCCACCGATGTCGCTACGGGTTTGGGTTTCAAGGTTCTTTCAATTCCTCATTTTAGGATACAATATCGATAGGGGCGCAAACAGTGTCCCTATCCAGCTTTCAATTCCTCATTTTAGGATACGTAGTTATGTCTTGTTCTATCACTCGAGTAACCTGTGGGTTGCTTTCAATTCCTCATTTTAGGATACACACAATGCTAAGCAAGTTTTCAGCCATTACGATGACTTTCAATTCCTCATTTTAGGATACCCCGAATGAAGCGACGAAACCGCATAAGGTTCCTCCTTTCAATTCCTCATTTTAGGATACAGGTGAAAGTGTTGCCTAAACCCAAGCAAAACAGAGTCTTTCAATTCCTCATTTTAGGATACAGTGCTGGTACAATCACACTTACGGGTACCGCGTATGCATCTTTCAATTCCTCATTTTAGGATACTGAAGAAAAAACAGATTTCTGTTTTCACTAATACCCAAACCTTTCAATTCCTCATTTTAGGATACAGGGTTGTGCGTGATTTGAAGAAGGAGGCGAGGAGTCTTTCAATTCCTCATTTTAGGATACCAATTACATACTACAATGTAAAAGGTGCGGTATAGCTTTCAATTCCTCATTTTAGGATACGCAGTAGCCGACTTGACCCCCACCACTTTTATACCCACCTTTCAATTCCTCATTTTAGGATACCTGAGCCTCTGCCCGCAGCTTGGGCAGTGGGATCTCCCACTTTCAATTCCTCATTTTAGGATACAAGAATATAATAAAGAACCAGGGGGATGGGACGTCTTTCAATTCCTCATTTTAGGATACTTAGAAAAGTCGAAATAGCAAGGCAAAAAAGAACGGGTCTTTCAATTCCTCATTTTAGGATACGGGGTTCGGTGGCGGCGCGGAGGATGCTGCGTATGATGCTTTCAATTCCTCATTTTAGGATACATAACTTTCTTCACGTACTCAGGAAGCTGTCTTTGCCTTTCAATTCCTCATTTTAGGATACATACTGCTTGGATTCCTGAGTTCCGCTACTGGGGCGGTACCTTTCAATTCCTCATTTTAGGATACCCTCCTCGTGGCGGGGGTGGGCAACTCACCCGTATGGGCTTTCAATTCCTCATTTTAGGATACACCTGGCGAAAAGCCGTTTTGTGCGGGCATGTTTTGGTCTTTCAATTCCTCATTTTAGGATACAGCATGAAGGAGAAAAAGAAGTTAGTAGCTGATAAAATAACTTTCAATTCCTCATTTTAGGATACGAAGGGCACCACCAACAATGCGGGTAACGCGGTCTTCTTTCAATTCCTCATTTTAGGATACCGGTGATAAGGCACGTGAAATATTCGTTCAGAGGTTTGGTGACTTTCAATTCCTCATTTTAGGATACCAAGGTACGTGACCTGGAAGTAAGAGGGGACAGTCAGCTAGCTTTCAATTCCTCATTTTAGGATACTTTTGAAACCAATTTTTGAAGAAACGGATGTAAGCTTTCAATTCCTCATTTTAGGATACTGCACATTGTAGAGGACGTCTAGGCCTATTGCGAGTATGACTTTCAATTCCTCATTTTAGGATACCAGATTTTTACCTGCCTTTTACACCTTCACTAACAGAACTTTCAATTCCTCATTTTAGGATACTCGAATAGCTGGTCTTCTGAGTAGACTGGTATGTACTGTTCTTTCAATTCCTCATTTTAGGATACCACACCACTAATAAACGAATCGACCCCATGTTCGACTCCAGTCTTTCAATTCCTCATTTTAGGATACTAAACGCGTTGGTTGCTGTTCATAATACTTCAACGATTGCCTTTCAATTCCTCATTTTAGGATACAGGGCGCTAATCGGTTTCGCTCTAGTGGTTCTAGGTGCTGCTTTCAATTCCTCATTTTAGGATACTTACGGCAAAGAGAAAGTCGAATGGCTGTGTTAGAGCACTTCTTTCAATTCCTCATTTTAGGATACCTGATTGAAATAATCGAGAAAGTCAAAGCCAGCAACCCCTTTCAATTCCTCATTTTAGGATACCAATAGGGCGGTTAAACGTTTTAAAAGAAATAAATTAGCTTTCAATTCCTCATTTTAGGATACAGCTATGATGATCCACCCCGATGCGGTCGCAGTCATACTCTTTCAATTCCTCATTTTAGGATACTTTATCTCCAGATTAACAAGGCGCTAAAAGGTGTTACACTTTCAATTCCTCATTTTAGGATACGTGAAGTTAGAGAAGGCTATAAAAAGGCGTTAGAGTTAAAGCTTTCAATTCCTCATTTTAGGATACAGAAGTCGAACAGATGAGTGAGTTTATTCATGTCTGACACCTTTCAATTCCTCATTTTAGGATACGTAGAGAACAAGCCAGACGCCTTCCGACTTCTACGAGGAACTTTCAATTCCTCATTTTAGGATACACGAAGTGTTCAGTATCACTAACCACTGTTTTACCGAACATCTTTCAATTCCTCATTTTAGGATACCTATCACAGTATGTTACACAGGGCTTCAACAACATCTTTCAATTCCTCATTTTAGGATACGTTAAACACGTGAAGCGTGAAGAAGGAGGGGAAAACTTTCAATTCCTCATTTTAGGATACCGAAGTACCCGCGATTGAGCCGAATCGGCTGGGGCAGTTCTTTCAATTCCTCATTTTAGGATACTAAGGTTATATATCCCTAAACAATAAATTATTTATGGCTCTTTCAATTCCTCATTTTAGGATACCTAACGCTTGTTTGGTGTTAGCTGTGGTTAAAGTATTAGCTTTCAATTCCTCATTTTAGGATACCAATTTCAAGAAAACGAAGAGGATACACCGAACCCATTTAGCTTTCAATTCCTCATTTTAGGATACTATCTCAGTGTTGGGGGATGATACAGATAAGTGGATCTTTCAATTCCTCATTTTAGGATACTCAACCCCAAAAAAGTAAGGGGGTAAGCACCACACTTCTTTCAATTCCTCATTTTAGGATACGTACTCTACAATGTTAAAATCCTAGCGTTAAACACTAAAACTTTCAATTCCTCATTTTAGGATACTCGGTAGTGGAAACTTGTATGGTTTGTTGGCTTACAAAATCTTTCAATTCCTCATTTTAGGATACAGGATACTTGTAACAAAAGCCCTATTCTTAAAAGCCCAACTCAAAACCTTTCAATTCCTCATTTTAGGATACGAGAAGCCTTCTGCAAACTAATATGTTCACCTTCAACACTACTTTCAATTCCTCATTTTAGGATACGTGTTTAACGCTAGGATTTTAACATTATAGAGTACGAAACTTTCAATTCCTCATTTTAGGATACGGGTAACGACGTTGTGGAGCTAAGTGTTGAGGAAGTACTCTTTCAATTCCTCATTTTAGGATACTTGTTTGACGATTACACCAAAGTCGTAATCAACATCTTTCAATTCCTCATTTTAGGATACCAGAAGGTCAATCTGAAAGACTACGGCATCACAGTAACACTCTTTCAATTCCTCATTTTAGGATACTCAAGCCATTGAATCAGCTTTTTCTGGTCTTAAAATCTTTCAATTCCTCATTTTAGGATACGTGATTTTTCTCGACGAGTTAGGCAAGGAAGCGCAGACAGCTTTCAATTCCTCATTTTAGGATACCTCCTCAATGAAGGCGTGGAACTCTGTACCCTTATCCATCTTTCAATTCCTCATTTTAGGATACAACCCGTTCCCTTAACCACAATACTTCTGAATGTTCATTCTTTCAATTCCTCATTTTAGGATACATGAAGCCTGATAATACGATTCAGATACGCTTCTGAACCCTCTTTCAATTCCTCATTTTAGGATACGACAATATTTTGAGCAAGCTGTACAAATACTTAAGTATATCTTTCAATTCCTCATTTTAGGATACAGTAAGCCATATTCTAAGGCTACTATAAGTAACTTTCAATTCCTCATTTTAGGATACAACAAAGACCACAAAACTTATCCGCATCTCCACCACACTTCTTTCAATTCCTCATTTTAGGATACATTTCGTGGAGCGTGAAAAAATATTCTCTCTCTTTAATTTCTTTCAATTCCTCATTTTAGGATACATTTAATAAACCACTCAGGCAAACTAGGCTCAAAAATACTTTCAATTCCTCATTTTAGGATACAAATTCTGGGACTCCATATCATCCAATATGAGTTTTCTTTCAATTCCTCATTTTAGGATACCGAATAGTAGTAGTAACAGTCAGGATAAGCAGAATAAGGGTCTTTCAATTCCTCATTTTAGGATACCAACTTCACTTAGGACACCTATTCCTAGAACCTACTGAAGCTTTCAATTCCTCATTTTAGGATACCCTGGTCAGAATCGGACAAATCCAATCCAAATAAATACTTTCAATTCCTCATTTTAGGATACATAATTAGAGAAGTCGATGACCCCCACGATATAACTTTCAATTCCTCATTTTAGGATACACAGCCGCAGGAACAGCCGTCTGAACAGAAGGTTACTGACTTTCAATTCCTCATTTTAGGATACGTGTTAATTGAGCATTTGGAGAACCTGTTCCACCATTAACACTTTCAATTCCTCATTTTAGGATACCGGGTTCAGCCGTCTCGGGTCTGGTAACCTACACGTTCTTTCAATTCCTCATTTTAGGATACCAATAAATTTAGATGTTGGGCAATACCTTTTGTTCCACCAACTTTCAATTCCTCATTTTAGGATACCCACGTGTTCAGGCCTAACGTTACCGTTTACTAACTTTCAATTCCTCATTTTAGGATACTATTATGTTAAGTGATGATGAGCAATTTGAACTATTCATCTTTCAATTCCTCATTTTAGGATACATGGGCATCCTGATCAGCCGTTTCCTAGATGAGTGCTTTCAATTCCTCATTTTAGGATACTTCACAGTTAGCGTGGTTGATGGAAGCGTTGGGTGTACAAACTTTCAATTCCTCATTTTAGGATACCTAACAAGTCGAGACAAGCGGGTGTGAACGCGTCGTCAGACTTTCAATTCCTCATTTTAGGATACCATCTATACAAGTATATGTTGTTGTTCCACGTGTTAATCTTTCAATTCCTCATTTTAGGATACAAGATGATTCTCTTTGGGGCGAATGAGTTAAGTTAAAGAGCTTTCAATTCCTCATTTTAGGATACAAAATGAATGTTAAAGCTTATTTAAAAATAAAGGTAATAAACTTTCAATTCCTCATTTTAGGATACAAAACGGGGTTAATGGTATAATTGAGGTTGAAGGGTTTAACTTTCAATTCCTCATTTTAGGATACATTGTTGCCATAATGAATGAAGTTTTAAAGGATTTTCCTTTCAATTCCTCATTTTAGGATACACACAGCCAACTTATCGGCTTATAATTGATGTCAGTGCTTTCAATTCCTCATTTTAGGATACCGCAGGCAGTAGCCGATAAGCGCCTTGCCGAACTACTGCACTTTCAATTCCTCATTTTAGGATACTCGACGGTGAAGGAGCAGTTTACGAACCAAACTATGACAACTTTCAATTCCTCATTTTAGGATACGGGGCGTTTTGCGGGTTTTGATGTGTCTTTGATTTTGGGTGCTTTCAATTCCTCATTTTAGGATACCTGCCCTGGAACTCCGCGGGCATCCCAAAGGACCTGATTACCTTTCAATTCCTCATTTTAGGATACCTTAGGGGGCACCCATCACCACGAGAGAAGCCTTTAAGAACTTTCAATTCCTCATTTTAGGATACACACCGCTGTTGCATTCAAGTGAATAAAATGGGTTTAAGCTTTCAATTCCTCATTTTAGGATACGCCCTTCCGTAACGCTTCGAGGCGTTGCTCACTCGCTTTCAATTCCTCATTTTAGGATACAAGTAAATCGGGGGTTGTGGCAATTGATTGAAGGCTTTCAATTCCTCATTTTAGGATACTTTAGAACAGGAACTAAACTCTCTACCCAAGATTTGGGTCTTTCAATTCCTCATTTTAGGATACAGGGAAGGATCCTCTGTGAGGCGGACACCGAGTATATCATCTTTCAATTCCTCATTTTAGGATACTACGGTATCCAGACTCTTCCCGTGATGATAGGTAAACAGACTTTCAATTCCTCATTTTAGGATACCACAGGCACCGTTCTCACAGGCATAGTTGGGGGGGCACTGCTTTCAATTCCTCATTTTAGGATACCCCCTGTGATAGTGATGGAGAAGCTTACGGGGATTAGAACTTTCAATTCCTCATTTTAGGATACCGACATATATGTCTACCTCAACGGCAACCAGATATACAGTCTTTCAATTCCTCATTTTAGGATACAGCTTGAGGTAAACAGATTGTAAACCAAAGAAATACTTTCAATTCCTCATTTTAGGATACTCGCTCTGAGCCTGTTCTCTAGTGCTATCCTCGACTTCTCTTTCAATTCCTCATTTTAGGATACTCCACAGAGCCCCCAGTGGCCAAGGTGAAAACCATGTCCTTTCAATTCCTCATTTTAGGATACAATGAGGTTGGCGCTCGAACTACTGAAGACGGAGGAGACTTTCAATTCCTCATTTTAGGATACTCAGCCTAAGCCTCAGCCCCAGCCTCAGCTGAGGAAGATCTTTCAATTCCTCATTTTAGGATACTTAGCTGGCTTGGTGTATGGGTGCATGGGCAGCCCAAGCTTTCAATTCCTCATTTTAGGATACCAAGAGGCTGACAGGAACACTGCACGGGGTCCCAAAACTGCTTTCAATTCCTCATTTTAGGATACCACCCTTCCCGTGTTCTTATCTGTGTAGGGTCGTCTCTTTCAATTCCTCATTTTAGGATACACAACTCCTGGTGGAAGTATGGGTGACGTTAAATGAATCTTTCAATTCCTCATTTTAGGATACCGATACTCATCTTTACTATTTCCGCATTAGGGTTATCTTTCAATTCCTCATTTTAGGATACATATTGGGGGTATTCCTGTGGTTACGCAGGAAACGGTTAC
>Ga0208151_100177_pt1 | contig 33176 bp, 29 predicted proteins | sample ECH_Bhost_MetaG_FD_187130 | JGI IMG/M metagenome (GOLD analysis project Ga0208151, IMG submission 187130) | Hot spring microbial mat communities from Yellowstone National Park, Wyoming, USA - ECH_B host_MetaG (SPAdes) (version 2) | ecosystem: Environmental > Aquatic > Thermal springs > Hot... | reverse complement strand
TAAAAACCCAGCCGTGACCCTTGATCAGCGTCACCTTTTTTGTGGCTGGGTTGTACGACACTTCGGCAAGTTACAGGCGCTCAAAAAGAGAATATGCCCACCGCTTGCGACGAAGCGCTTGTACGCGAAGTACTCTTTTTGCGTGACGTACTCTGTAAAACCCAAAATGATCACGTCAAACCTTCTTAAACCCTTTGAATCAAAAAGCGCACCATTGTTCACGTCTATATCGCTCAAAATCCAAGTGTTGTTGCCTATAGCACAATCCCCGCTTTCCTTGTCTGAAGTGATAAAAGAGTACAATCCGTAGCTATAACCCCAGCCATCGACAAGCGTTTAAAAGGTTTAAATCGGTTTTTATTAACACACCAGGCGGAGTTTTCGCGTACTTTGAGTAAAAAGTGTAAAACGAGGAGTAAGCGGTTGTCGTGAAAACTGGTTTTATAACCGCGATTTTTATGTGGTGACACGAATGTGGACAGCAGCCGACTTTTTCGGGAGTTGCTACGCACTCTGCGATCGCAAAACGCGAAGAAAGCACACCGCTTGCTTCAAGCGCGAAAAACTTTGCGCTACAAAAAAAGCGTGAAAAACAGGATAAGCGTAGCTCGCAATTCGTGTTCAATTGTTTTTAATTAACCTTTCCTAAACCGTATGAGAGTGGGAATTATCGCAAGCGTGTTTATAAGAGCAAGAAGCAGGAAAACCTTTCTCATTGCAACCGAAAAGACTTCAAGGTTTACTCCCCCTTTTACAGGAAGTCCCGCAAAAAGAGCCTGTAAAACAGCCTGAGGTATTGAAAGCGCCATCGTCACAAAGATAACGCTCACGCTGAGTAACGAGCCTACGTTGAAAAGAAGCGAAAGCATGCCAGATGCGACACCTCTTCTTACTGGGGGAACCGAGTTCATCACGCTTGCGATATTCGGTGCGACGAACATCCCCCCTCCGACCCCTGAAAGCACCATCGCGACCACAAGCTCATCGTACGACGCGTGTTCTGGTAAGAAAGAAAACAGAAAAAGCCCCAAAGAAGCGACGATGACACCAGCGCTCACAAAAACGCGAGCGCCGTATCTATCGGAAAGCGCACCGCTCAAAGGCCCTGCTGCCACAAAAGCGAGCGAAAAAGGAATGAGCTCAATTCCCGCTTGTAGAGGTGAGTAAAGAAGCGCGCCCTGTAGGTAAAGCGAAAGGATAAGAAGCAGGCCTCCACGCGCGATCGCGTTAAGAAGGTTTGAAATCGTGCCACCCGCAAACTCTCTGATTTTAAACAGTTTTAAGTCGAGCATCGGAAATTTAACACGCGTTTCAACAAAAAAGAAAACCAAAACAAGGCTCAAACCGAGTAGCATAAGAACAAAGTGAAAAATGGTGTAGCCTTCGAACGCGCCCAAGGTGGAGCCCAAAAGAAACAGCGTAAGACCAGGCGCAAAAAGCGCATTTCCCAAATAGTCCACGCTTTCTTTTGTTTGTGGCTCGCTGAGCTCCCTGAGTCTTAAGTGAGCCCAAGTTGTCGCAAAAACTCCCACTGGTACGTTTATCCAAAAAATTGAGCGCCACCCCAAAGCGGACGTAAGAAGCCCTCCTGCGACAAGAGCGATCACCGAGCCCGCAATTCCCACCACTTGGTTTGTTCCTATCGCTTTACCTCTTTCGTTTGCTGGAAACGCGTCCGTGAGAATCGCGTTGTTGTTTGCGAAAATGAGCGCGCCACCTAACCCCTGAACCATTCTGAACAACACGAGCGACAAACCGCTCCAAGACACGCTACACAAAGCGGAACCAGCGGTGAATGTGGCAAAACCGAGCTTGTAAAGCCTCACCCTTCCGAAGATGTCGCCGAGCCTACCAAGCGTAAGTAGCATCGTCGCAGAAACGATGCTATAACCCATCACAATCCAAACTGCGTCGAACGCGTTTGTGTTTGGCAACTCACGCACAATCACGGGTAGCGAAATCACCACGATGTTTGAGTCGAGAAACGCCATAAAAGCCGCAATCGTGGTGTTCACAAGAACCATGTGTTTGTAAAGCAATTCGCAAGAGTTTTGTGGTAAACAAATATAAGATGATAACTTTTAGCGCGATAGTGCATCGAAAAGTTCGGAAGCTTTTTAGGTTTCTTACCGATTAACCCTTGACGAGTTTTCCACGCTTTACCACGAATTTCGCTTTTGACAAATCTCTGATTTGCGTGGTCGGGTCGCCGTCGATCACCACGATGTCCGCGACTTCGCCCTTTGCTATAACACCCGTTTTAGCACCCAGCTTTCTTATGTTGGACGTGGCCGCTCGAAGCGCTTCTATCTCTTTAAGAGCTCCAATCTCAACCAAAAGAATTGGCTCGGTGTAGTTTTTGCCGACGTCTATTTCCAAGCCCGATTCAAAACCCAAGTCCGTTCCCGCAAGGATGGTTATCCCAAACCTTTTTGCGGTGTCGATCACTTTGGGCACGTTCTCTCTTATTTGCGCTATTTTCTCAAGTCCCCACTCACTCACGCCGATTTGCTTACCGTGCTTGTAAATGAGCTCTTGTATCGAAAGCGTTGGCGTGAGCGCGACACCCTTTTCGGCCATCATCTTTAGCGTTTGTTCACTCAGTAACGAGCCGTGTTCGATGGATTTCACACCAGCCCCAACCGCAATCCTAGCACCTTCGTCGCCGTGTGCGTGCGCCGCCACATACGTTCCCACTTTTTTGGCTTCGTGCACAATGGCCGAAATCTCTTCGTGAGTGAACTGAGGCCACTCAGGTCTATCCCTTTGTGATAGCACGCCACCCGTTGCCATAATCTTGATAAAGTCAGAGCCTTCTCTTAGAACACGCCTTGCCGCTTGAATGCAACTTTCCTTTCCGTCGCAGATTTGCGCAAATCCCAGGTATTCGTTCCATTCAAGTGGAATTGTGTGCAAAAACTCGCCGTGTCCAAATGTTTGAGAAAGCGGTCGACCAGCGGCTATGATATTAGGTCCCTTTATCCAACCTTCTTTCACCGCTTGCCTTAGCGGTATTGCATTGGGTTCACCGCAGTCTCGCACCGTAGTGAAACCAGCTTCGACGATTTTAGATGCCCAAGTGGTCGCCCTGAGAAGTCTTACTTTTGAGTCTTCGACAAGAGTTGCTTTTACCAAGTCTCCTCCTTTTGAGCCTCCAAAGTGAAAGTGCGCGTCGACCATTCCTGGCATCACGAAAAGGTCTCTTGCGTCGATTTCGATATCGGCGCGGACATCAAGTGTGCCAACTTCTTTGATAAGCTCGCCTTCGATCAAAATGTCGCGCTTGCCTAACACGTCAAACCCGTCAAACACCGTGCCACCGCGAATGAGAGTGCGCATAACTTAACCCCGTGTTGCTGTTTATAAACTTTCAAGGCTCGCAGGCTTCACTACTATGGAAGCCAAACGGCGAAATCATGAAACGCGGTGTACCACTTGACGCTTGTTATCACCACGAACAATCTGTCAGAAGTTTTTACTTATAAGCGTTAGAGCGCTATCGGTACACCGCTTTAAAACGCTTAAATAGTAAATTGAAATAACATTCGAAGAGCTTGAACAAATTGTGTATCACAACCGGTGAAAGAAATGAGCGTTAAGGAAGAGATCGTGAATCACATTATAGCCAAGCTTCTTGAAGAAGTGGGAAAAGAATTAGGACTTGTGTGCAAAGCTGAGCGCACGCTTTCTGGTAAAAGGCCAGATATAAGGTGCTTCTTTAATGGTTTACGAATTGGAATTGAGTCGTCATACAACGGAAAAGACGCTGAGAATGACGCAAGAGACAGGTTGAATCAAGGATTGGTTGACGTGGCCATTGCTTTATGGATAAAAGAAGATTTCGGAAATTTGACTGAAAGTGAGGTAGAAGACAGAGTCAAGCGCGCAAAGTTTGATGTAAAAGTCCTTATTCCATTTAAAACGCCTAGGGCGGTCACAGATTCTTTGAAGAACAAGCTCGGCGTCGTTTCTGTGACCACTTCCGATTGGATAACCGATGTGGATTTGCTTTCTTTAAAGACCATTATTCAAGACCTTCCTAGAGAGCTAATGACCGAAACAGAAGCTGAAGAGTACATAGAAAGAGTGAGCTCTGTGCTAAAGGACTTTTCACAGATGGTGGACGACGAAATAGCCGAATTGCTTTATAACTCGCTTTGGAGGCTTTACGGGATGCAAACCGTAAAAGACAGGGAAATAATCGCCACGCAAGCAGGTCTTCTTATAATTTTGGCATGTGCGTTCCACGAACATCTGCGAAACTTAAATCCAAAGTTGCCACGCTTGGACGATTTGATGGCGCACAACCACTCCTCGCTTCTTGCGATTAGAATCGCGATGCAGGATATAGAAAAAATTGACTATCAGCTAATCACAAAAAACACAAGAGAAATTGTTTCAATACTTCCACCAAAATTCAACCTTATCGTGCAGTTTTTGCTTGACGAGGGAATAAAACTTGCGCAAAACAACGTTCTACTAAGTAGGGACATTGCTGGTAGAATTTTTCACAGGGTTTCAGGTGATATAACTCAGAGAAAGGGTTTTGCCACTTACTACACCCAAATTCCTGCGGCGATGCTTCTTGCAGGCTTGTGCGCTTATACACTTTTTGACAATCCAAACTTTGTGGAGATGGGGGAAAAAGAGGTACAAAGTTTGCTAAAAAGAATTAGTGAGGTAAAAATAGCAGATTTTGCGTGCGGAAGTGGCACTCTTCTTACATCCGCGTATCAGTGGCTGATGAGGTTTGTGAACACAATCGTGTACTACTGCGGAGTAAAGCAAGACACAAAAAGTGTGGCAAGAAGCATTCTCGAAAACGTGTACGGCATTGACGCGTTAAAGTACGCCGCACAAATCACCGCGATAAACTTGGCGCTTCTTGCGCCAGACGTAAAAAGGCAAAACATAAGAGCGGATTACCTTGGTGTGAAGCCTGAAAACGCTAAAAAAGAGGTTGTGTGGCTCGGTAGCTTGGAGCTACTCAACGACCACAAAAGGTTTGTAACACTCCTAGACTTTATCGAAAAAAGAAAAGAAAGCGGAATTAGCGTCACTGGCGAAGTGAAGTTTGAGCTACCCGACGAGTTCGATTTGATTCTTATGAATCCGCCATTTACAAGGGCAACGGGAAGAGTGGGCAAAGAGTTTAAGGGAAAGGAAAAAGGGCTTTTTGGTTTTATCGCGGACGAAAGCGTAAGGCGAAAACTCAAAAACAAGCTCGATGCCATAAGAGAAAAAGCCAACAAAGATTTGCGCGAAATGCTCAAGCCGCAACACAAACTATCAATTGGGCAGGCCGGTGAAGGAGCGCTTTTTCTTTACTTGGCGTACAAATACGTAAAACAAGGAGGCGTGATAGGCTTCGTTCTTCCAAAGTCTCTGCTTTCTGGTGTTTCTTGGTTTCTTTTACGAGCTTTACTTGTTAAGAAATTTCACTTGATGTACGTGATAACAAGCAGCGAAAAAAACGAATACAACTTTTCAGAAAGCACGAACATGAGCGAGTGCCTGATAGTCGCAAAAAGGGTGGAAGAGCACAACGAAAACGAAACAACGCTTTTTGTAAACCTTCTAAAGAAGCCAAAAAGCGCAACTGAAGCGGTGATTCTCACGCAAAAGCTTGTAAATGGCAAGTTAAGCGCGTACGACCAAGTGATCGTAAACTCTGTGAAAAGAGAAAAACTGCTTGAAAATTTGACGAATTGGGGGGTTTTTACGGGTTTGATTACAAACATAGCGACTCGTATTGAACGTGGTGAAATCGTAAGTGTAGTGAGTGTACCGCTCACGGAATTAAACTCGCTCGTTACAAGTATAGGCGTGAATAGACGTGGTGACATTATTAGCGCGTTCAAACTACCAGTAAAAGGCACAAGGGTGGACTGTTCAAAGCTACTCAAATCCCCAAACTCTTTTCCGATGTTGTGCGGAAGTTCTGAAGTCACAAGAAAAAAGATGATAGTGAAACCCAATGCTTGGGTTGTACCCGAAACAGAAGACGCAAAAAAGATTATAGAGAAATATGCAGCGAATGTTTTGCTACCAAACAGGATTAGGTGGAGCACCACACACGTTGTCGCCTTGTTTTGCGACCAAAGCGTTGTGAGCAACACCTACTTTATGACAAGGCTCAAAGTTGATGAGGAGCGTTCAAAAGCTCTCACACTTTGGTTAAACACAACGTGGGGCATTCTTCTTGTTTTAAAGCAAATGGAAGTAACCGAAGGAGCTTGGACGAGTCTAAACATAGCGCAGTGGAAGAGTCTCAAAGTGCTTGATGTCACCAAACTGGACAATGATTGTGTAAAAAGGCTATCCAAAGTATTTGAAGAATTTTGTGATAAAGAATTCAAGAGAATTCCTGAGCAGTTTGGCGATGAACCCGACGCGCTAAGGCTTTCGCTGGATTTGGAGTTTGTAAAGGCGATAAATCCTTCTATTGACGAAAACAAAGTGCGACTAGAGCTTGCTAGTATTTACAAAGCTTTAAAAAACGAGCTTAGCTTGATGACTTCGAATCTTTGAAGCATTTTGTAAGAATAAGTTTCAGCATGTGTATTTCGCTTTGAAGTAACGGTGGCTTCTTTTTAATTGGTTTTTGGAAACCAAGGTTCTTATAAAAGCACAATTTAACTATAGTTGCCTCTTTTACAAGCCCAAAAAACTCGAACTATTATGGATACTTTGAAGCGTTCTGTACATTTTATAGTTGGGATTGAGCACCCGAATTTGGTTTTGAATTAAGTGTCAAACTCTTTTGTGAATCGTTTGTTTTATGTATGCAAACTTGGCTCTTAACATTATAGCGCTAAAATTTGAGTTCACAAAATTGTCGCTACTCTGTGCGATGTACACACGCTTGGACAAGCGCTGAGTGCCGTGGTGAATGTTGTAACGCTTATATAACCAGACATGTCTTAAACCAAAAAGGGGATGGAGTCCCCCTCATAACCGCCTGGAAAGGCTGATGACTCCTACTTGGTTTTAGAGGTGCGACACGTGGCTTTCCAAGGCGTGTTATGGAAGGATTTAGAGGAAGCGCGTGATGTAAATGAACACTCAGAGCTTCTTACTGATTTGCGTCTTGACGTGTTAATCGAAGGGATCACAAAAAACAAACCGGAAGTAAAGCCCCTGTTTTTAAAACCTCTTACAAAACCATCGAATATAGAATACAGACAAATGGTGTTTCGGGATTTGGAAAATCCGCAAACGTTTGATGCGATCAAAGCGTTTTACGAAAAGATGAAACGGGTTTTTGCGTATCTCAAGGATTTGGATGAGCTTTCCTATCCCTTTCAAAAAGAAAGAAGACTACTTGATGCCTCTGAAATCTACGTAAAAGCTGTTTGCGAACTAGCTAATGCGTTAAATTGGCTAAGTGTTAGCTCTGTTGCATTAAAATCCTTTAAGGAATATCTTTTGCGATACACGAAAAGCGAATCCTTTACAAATTTGGAACGTGATGTGAGCCATTTACTTGAAAAATTAAAAGACGTAAACTTTTCAATAACGATAAAAGATTCAAAGATCATTGTAAGGAGGTGTAAATCACAAAAAGATTACAGTGAAGAGATAGAGGAGGCGTTTTCGAAATTCAGAAAAGAAAGCGTTCAATATCAAAGCAAACCTCCTTATTACGGGACATCCCATGTTGAGGCTTATGTTCTTGAGCTTGTTGCAAAGTTTTACCCTGAAGTGTTTAAGTCGCTTTTGGACTTTTATCGAGTTCACAAAGATTTTGTGGATTCCGAAATTAGCAGGTTTTACAAAGATATTCAGTTTTACTTTAGCTATTTAGAGTTTATACTTCCACTCAAGTCAAATGGTTTACCTTTCTGTTTACCGCGCTTTACTAATGAAAAAGCAAAAGTTTACGCAAAAGATTCGTTCGATCTTGAGCTTGCGTCTCGTTTAAAAAACAAGGTTGTGTTAAATGATTTCGCGTTTTCAGATGGCACGATAATCGTTGTAACAGGACCTAATAGCGGAGGAAAGACCACGTTTGCGCGTATGATCGCTCAAATTCACTACCTCGCGACGCTGGGCTTACCAGTACCTGGTAGTGAAGCCACTTTGTTCTTGGTTGATAAAATTTTCACTCACTTTGAAAGATCTGAAAACTTGGAAAACCAAAGGGGAAAACTTGAAGATGAGCTTTACAGAATAAAGCGTATACTTGATCAAGCCACTGAGAATAGTCTCATAGTAATAAACGAACTGTTTGGATCTGCGACACTTGGCGATGCGCTTTTTCTTGCAACTGATGTTGTAAAAAGAATAAGAAAGCTTGGTTGCCTGTGTGTTTATGTGACATTTTTGGATGAACTAACGACACTTGAAGGAACGATTAGTTATGTCGCAAGCGTCGATCCGCGTGATCCAGCAATCAGGACGTTTAAAATTGAGAAAAGAGCTGCGGATGGTTTGGCTTACGCGTTTGCGCTAGCAAAAAAGCACAAACTCACAACCGAAGAAATACTGAGGCGTGTGAATTGATTCAAATTTCACTAATGTATCCCAACAAAAACTTTGACCTAAAAGAGCCTTGGAACGCTCAACCACTGATCAAGGACCTTGAGCTTGAACGGTTGTTAATGGCGATGGCAAACGGTGACGAATTCATTTATCAAGTATCAAAGGTAGCACTTCTTAATCCAGAAACACAAAAAGACACCATACTTTATAGGCAGGCGGTCTTAAAGGACTGCCTGAACAATCAAAACGCGGTAAGAGAGCTTTACGACATTGCGGTTACAACCACTAACGAAATCAAAAGGTCTTTGTTTTGGCTAGGCAGTAGTGATAACCCATCACTTGTTGTTGATGAATGCGTTAGAGCGCTTAAAATATTTGTCCCCTCTTTAAGAAGAATTAGAAGCGTGGCTGAAAGATTTTCTGAAAAATTTGAGTCCATTGGCTTTTCCACACTCTTTTCTGTAATAAAATCAGAGTTCAGTGACGAGTATTTGACGGTTCTTGAGACACACTTGAACAATCTAAAATTTGAAGATGGAGTTAGCGCTTGTGTAAAACTGGATGAGGGTAACGCTTTTACAGAATACAAGCTACAAAAACCACAAAAAACGTCATTTCTGGATAAGTTGAGAGAGCGTCAGTACACCTTTCAACTTGATCCAAGAGACGAGGCTGGCGCGCAGATTTTGGGTCAAATGAGAAATAGTGCACTTAAAAAAGCGTCGCTCGTGCTTAATGAAGCAGTGAAAAACGCTTTGAACTTCTTTAACATTTTAAAAACCGAAGTCGCTTTTTATTTGGGTTGCTTGAACCTTTATCAAAAATTAAGAAAGCCTGTGTGTTTTCCTGTCCCTCTTGAAGAGGAAGAGAGGCTTGAGTTTCGCGAACTTTATGACGTAAGCCTTAGCCTTCTTATAGGAGAAAACACGGTTGGTAATAACTTGTCGTGTAGTGGAAAAAGGCTATTTGTGATAACTGGCGCAAACAGGGGAGGAAAAACCACTTTCCTAAGAAGTATAGGTCAAGCACAGCTACTTATGCAATGTGGTTGTTTTGTTGCGGCAAAACAATTTGTTGCTCCTGTTCGTAGTTGCGTTTTTACACACTTCAAAAAAGAAGAAGATCCACAAGGAATGGTAGGAAAACTAGAAGAGGAACTAAAAAGAATGAGCGAAATAGTGGACCACGCAAAAAGAGGCGGCTTGATTCTATTTAACGAATCGTTTTCAACTACAAACGATCGAGAAGGTTCTGAAATCGCAAGGCAAATCGTTGATGCTCTTTTAAAAAGAGAGTTTGCGATCTTTTACGTTACGCACCTTTATGAATTTACAAAGCTTGTGCGTAACTACGAGAACGCGATTTTTCTTAAAGCCGAAAGAAAAGAAGATGGAACGCGAACCTACAAAATAATCGAAGGTGTACCTGAGCAAACGAGCTATGCAAAGGATTTGTTCTACAAAGTGTTCGCTTATTAACTTCTACGAAAATCGCATTTATTGCTAGGCTTCAAAATTTTGATCGGGCAACGATTTGGAAAGACCTACACTTTAGGAACTAAGCTTAAAAGCGTTTGTATTACTAAAATGGTTTATCTTTGGGGGAAAGAGCGCGTAAGGGCGGGGTAGTTCACATCTCACCAAACTCGGGTTTTTGGATAGGGGCTTACCCAAAGAAGTTTCGTGAGCGCTTTTTCACTCACCACATTTCAGTGTGTGATAGGACGCTTTTGTGTTTTTCAAACGTCAAAATTCCAATATTACCCCAAAAGAAAAAGCGCATGTGTCACACACAGACTTCGACCAAAGACCGATCCTTGTGTTTTGGGAAACCACAAAGGCTTGTCTTCTTTCGTGTAAACACTGCAGGGCTGAGGCGATAAGCCACGCGCTTCCAGGCGAATTAAACACTCAAGAGTCACTTGAATTTGTTGAGTCTCTAAAAGAATTTGGAAAGCCCTATCCCGTTTTGATCTTTACCGGTGGAGATCCTCTAATGAAAAAAGACGTTTTTGAAATAGCAAAACGCGCGCGCGAAATCGGAGTACCACTAGGATTTTCGCCTAGCGTCACTCCAAACCTCAATCACGAAAGCGCTTCGCTACTCAAGCATTTGGGCGTGAGCACCGTGTCCATTAGCTTAGACGGAGCCTTTCCTAAAACACACGAGTTCATTCGAGGAGTGCAAAACCATTTTGAGCAAACGATAAACGCGATACAAATGCTTGTGTCCATGGGCTTTAAAGTGCAGGTAAACACCACTGTGATGGCAAACAATCTGTATGAGCTACCGTATATCGTAAAACTGCTAAAAACTTTGAAGGTTGCGATTTGGGAAGTTTTCTTTCTGATCAAAGTGGGACGTGGGATTTCCTTAGAAGAGATTGCACCTCAGGAATACGAAGACGTTATGCACTTTTTGTACGAAGTCTCGCGCTACGACATGATCGTAAGAACTGTGGAAGCACCGTTTTTCAGGCGCGTGGTAGAGTGGAGAAACGCTGGGAGCGTTCCTCCACAATATGCACCTAAAGAGGTTTACTTAAAACTCAGCAAAAAACTCAGAGAGCTTTTGGGCGAGCCCTTTTCTGAACCCAAAGCGCAAAGCGTTGGCACTAGAGACGGTAAAGGGGTGATCTTTGTGGCGCACAACGGCGACGTGTATCCAAGTGGTTTTCTTCCTTATCCCCTGGGTAATGTGAGGAGAAAAACGCTTGCTCAAATCTACCGTGAAAATGAGCTTTTGCGCGATATCAGAGCGTCACGGTTTCACGGAAAGTGTGGCATTTGTGAGTTTAAAGACGTGTGCGGTGGTTCAAGAGCTAGGGCGTACGCAAAATACGCCGACCCACTTGGAGAAGACCCAGCGTGTGTGTATACGCCTAGTGGTAAACTGTAAGTGTCCAGTAAGCCTTCGCGCAAATCACCTACACTCTGCGTACCACTTGCTTAATAAAAGCGCTTTTTTGTGGCAAGACGTGTAGCATAGGAAAACCCAAATATGATCGCAAGCACGATTATTGATGTTATCGCAAAACCCAGGAGGTCGCTTGTCAAATAAGAAAATATCGTAAGAGCAAGCGCGGGTGGATGGCTAAACCTAGTGAACGAGATAAAAGTTGCTACAGTAATTGTGTTTAGCGTGATCGACAACAAGTTTGTGCCTAGTAACGCGTGAAAAAACAGTGTTGTCACAATCACAACTAAGTATGACGCTACCACACACTCGGGCTTTGAGAACTTTAGGTCGCTTTCCAAAATCACAAGATACGCTGTAACATCGTAAGGAGGGGCTGTGAGTAGCACACCCCTGTGAAATGTAACAAAAAAGATTGTGGCAGTGCAAAACACGAACAACAAAAACTTTAGTTTGCGCGCTTTCTCCATAATTTCCAAGCACGCTAAACGAATTTAAACGTATAAGCCACTATGCTATTTAGATAAGGCTTGTGCTGGGTATCACGTAATTGGTGATACGCGTGAAACTCCATTAAGTAGCATCTTGGAGTGTAGTAATATATATATCCTAAAAGCTTAATTATGGTGTTATCGTGAAAACAGCGATCTGGCTCACCGCGTTCGCACTAATCATAGTTATCGCTTTGCTGGTCGGAGCTACATACTTGAATCAGCCGCACACGGTTCGGATAACCACACCTCCAAGCTCGCCTGTTGGGGAAACGCAGCAATCCTTGCGGTGCACCACTACTCTTCCGCCCTCTTTGTCAATACAAAACAACGGGTACACGACCACTTATATCAACATCACCCTAGAAGTTGATTCTTGGAACTGGACTCACGAATCAGTAGTATGGAACGGCGTTAGCTTTACTGCGGTAACGTGGCAACAGGCGGGCACGCATGTGGTGGGGAACACAACAGTTCTTCAGACACTGCCCACACTAGAGTTTTCGGTATCCTTCGCAAACCAAACGGTTGAACGTAACTGGACGTACATGCCCACCTACCCCTTAGACGTTCTACCCAACGTCTCCCTTGCAAACGGCGCTGTACTAGTATCTGGCTTACGCACCTGCACTGACCAAGAATACTTGGTTATATCAGTCAAAGACGTGTCAATACACACTTTTTTGGTGTTAGAAATTAAGCTTTTGAACTTTTAATTTGAACTTGCAACATTAGAGTGTCAAACTGATCAAGCATTGAATCTACTCTTTAACCTGGCAAAATGGATAAGATACAACTCCCACTCTATACACAGCCTATGGCGTCGAGATCTTAAAACTGTGCGTTCAACTGTCCAAGGTGGTGCCCATCACTCCCCGCTTTTATTTAAACTAATATAAAGGTTATATTTTCCTCAACGCTTTTTGGACGTTAGACTTAAGACCACGACCCTTGAAATCAAGTGTGAAGGAGTGCACCTATTTGAAAAGAGGCTGAGCATTGACCTAAAGTGTTATGCTATAGTGGCAGGCTCGTGGCTGTGATGGTGCGCGTTTAAAGTCGTCGTGAACGCATATGCGAGGTAATCTGTTTCGAGAGTCGCAAAAACAGCTTCGAACACGAGGGCGCTTTCGACTTTTTATGAACCATCGCATGAGCATCCCAAAAGCTTTCAGAGGCTTTCGCAGAGCGCGCGGACGCCTTTGACACAACGACCGCTTGTTATACGCAAAGCCTATCAAGGCTGAGCGGCTCATCTGACATGGTGGTCTGACGCGGTGGCTGGAGCTTCCAAAACCGCGTGTGTTCTATGGAAGAAGTCCTAATTGAGTCTTTGGCTTTAAGAAACAAGAGTGCTCTACAACAAACGCTATTTAGACTTTGCCGTGACAGCGCTGAGCGCATATTTAAACCCCTTAAAACTCCACCTTGGGGTATTGCTTACTTTGTTGCGCCGCGTTATTAGTTTTGATAATTATGGGAAAAGTGACGATTGAGAGTTTGGGATACAGGCCAAAGCCTATCGACCCCGACTTTCTCACAAAGTATCCTGAGACAGGAACGCACCACAACCACAAGGTTTACGCAGAGGGTGTGCAAAGGTACGACGAGGACGGAAAGCCTTACCCCACAAAGCTTGGAATACACGGAACGATGGTCGCGGTGGATTTTGAAGCTTGTATCGCAGACGGCGCGTGCATGGACGCGTGTCCCGTGCAGGTTTTCGAGTGGCTTCTCAACCCTGGAAAGATGGGAACAGGCCAAGACCTTGACCTCTCAGACAAGCCTGAGCTCAAAGCAAAGTACGCGTGCGACAAAAGCGATCCGATAAGGGAGTCGGACTGCATCTTCTGCTTGGCTTGCGAAATTTCCTAACACACGCGATCAAAATCACGCAGATAAGGATTTTTTATTTTCAATTACGTACTTGAAAGCGGAGTGAGCGGCGACCGCACCCTGAGCCACGGCTGTCACAACCTGCCTAAAGCCTAGCCAAACACTAGTGCAGTCACCAGCCGCAAAAACTCCTTTGACACTCGTTCTCATCCATTCATCGACCTTGATGTAACCATTTGGGTCGGTTTCCACACCAACTTTTTTTGCAAACTCCTTTGGTGGCTCAAACCCGATTTCGATAAACACCCCCTGAACCTCTAGCTTTCTTTGCGCGTTTCTCTCTCGTTCTTCAACCACAACCCCGTTCACAGTTTTTTCTCCTTCTATTTTCTTTACCACCGAGTTTAAAACGAATTCAACATTTGTCTTCTTTTTTACGCTTTCGACGTAAATCGGCTGAGCCCTGAACTCGTTTCTTCTGTGAACGAGGTAAACCTTTGACGCGTATCTTGAAAGTATTTCCGCACCTTCAAGCGCCGAATCTCCGCCACCAATTACGACAACTCTTTTTCCCTTAAATAGCGGCGCATCACAAACCGAGCAATAAGAAACGCCTTTGCCCAAAAGCTCGAGCTCTCCTGGAACGTTGAGCCTTCGCCTTTCCACCCCAACCGCAAGAATCACAGCGCGCGCCCTAAACTCGCTTCCGCCTTGCGTGTTTAGCAAGAACTCCCCGTCTTCCTTTTTTATCGATTCCACGCGGTCTAAGACGATTGGCACAGAGTACTTTTTTACGTGTTCGTTAAACGCTTCTATCATTTGTTGCGCTTGCACGCCTATCAACCCTGGGTAGTCGTCGACCTCACCCGCTTCAGCAAGCTGTCCACCCATGTTTTCGCCCACAACCAAAGTTTTGAGCATAAAGCGCGCGCTGTAAAGCGCAGCGCTATACGCCGCAGGCCCTAACCCAACGATCACAACGTCGTGTGTGTCAGTTTGCAACTTGTTCTCATCGATTAAAGCGTTTTGACCTCCTTTAAGTTTGTTGAAGCGTTAGCGGAACGACCACTATTTTTCGATATAAGCTTCTATATCAAGTAATTCGTGTGACGATTTTTCTTTTGTATTGTAGTTTTGAAGGTTAAACTCGATTATTCCGTTCGAACATGTGTGTACGATTCTGGTTTGCGCTTGTGGTGAAGCTTCCAGTTGTTTGGGGATTTTTTGATCAGACACACCAACTCGTTTTTTATTGGAATCTAGCGCCTTAAACCCTATTTCGTGCTTCGGATAAACTCAACTCTCCAAGCCAAAGCGTTAACAGCACCAAAGCGAGTGCACTTCCAAAGGCCGATGTCATCGATTATGTGACTAGGCACCTTACACAAGCCTTATTAGACCAACATTCGTATACAAAGTATACTTTACAACCGATTAATATGAATTGTGCATGAGCGAAGTCATAAGAGTAAACAAAGATGTTAAGCAAAGGCTGATTAAAATTTCCGCAGAATTGCAATTGAACAGAGCTAAGAGGGTTAGTTTAAACGAAACAATAGCGTTCTTAATAGATTTTTATGATAAAGACAAGGAACCAAAAAAGAGTCCTTAACTACTTCTATCTCTTTTAGGTTCTACCAAAGGTATTCGAGGGGAATTTATGAGGTCTAGAAAGGAAGATGAAGAAAGTAGTAGTTGACATGGGAATATTGGTCGAGGTGTTCGAAGGTTCAGAAATAGGTCATAAATTTATCACTTTAAGTTAGAAGTAGTGGTCACAAATTTAAAATTAACAGAATTACGTAATATGCAGGAAATACGGAATGGATAAGGCTAAAGAATTTATTAATTATTGGGTTCAGGATATTTCACGGTGGTTAACGTGTTGGATTTTGCTCATATTCTCACAGAAATATTCTCTTTCTATCGTCGATGCGTGTGCTATTGCTACAGCTAGAGGTTTAGGGATTAACGCGTCGTTTAAAACTAAGAATTAAAAAACAATTTGCTATTCATAGAAAACGTCGACGACTGTCAAAAATTTTGTAAAAACACAAAACCCGCTAATCACGCAACCACAGCTACGTATCAATGAATATTTTTCTGAAGTTTATCGAATCCAAGTATAGGTATGCTTCACCTAATTAATGGTGAAAGTTGCATCACTAAAAATAGCACGCAAAAACACTACAAATTGAGAAGTTAACTAGAAGAGCTCGTGCTTTATCTAGCGGCGCTCGTTACGGCCAAATACGCCAAAAAAATCGCAAATAGTAAGATCGAGTCGTTTTCTAACGTTGAAAGTTTCTGTGTGCACGGACGCAGTTGAACTGCAAAAACCGCTTAAAAATGTTTGCCCACGCGAATTCTAATAAACCTTTGTGACAATAATAAAGTGATGGTGCGCGTAAAACCCTTTGAAACTTTCACAGAGCGTTACGATTTTTGGTTTGAAAGAAACAAAGCGGCTTACCTTTCGGAGCTCGAAGCTTTAAGAAAATTTGTCACTGGTCACAGCATGGCTTTAGAAGTTGGCGTTGGTACCGCGAGGTTTGCCGCTCCACTTGGAATTCGGTTTGCGCTTGACCCCGCAGCGAGGATGGTTGAAATCGCGCGTTCACGTGGCATCGAAAGCGTGCGTGGTATAGCCGAAAAACTTCCGTTCAAAAACTGCGTGTTCGATTTGGTGCTAATGGTGACCACGATTTGTTTTGTTGACGACATCGACGCGTCTTTTCGAGAGGTAAGAAGGGTTCTCAAGCCAAACGGTAAGTTTGTGATAGGTTTTATCGACCGAGACTCTCTTGTCGGAAAAAGGATTAGCGCGATGACCGACAACCCGTTTTACTCTGAGGCTACGCTTTACTCGGTAAAAGAGGTTGTGGAGCACCTTGAAAAAACAGGTTTTGAGGTAAAAGGCTTTGTGCAAACAATTTTTGATTATCCAGAAAAAATTTCTCAAGTGGAACCAGTAAAGGAAGGATTTGGTGAAGGCTCTTTTGTCGTGGTGCACGCTTTTTAAACGAGCATCATATAAGCTTCAACTGGCACAAGTTTTTTGTTTATCAAGTCGGGTGTGAGGGCCATTTCTTCCATCGTAACCGAACCCAATAGGTAAACACCCTCATTCCCAAAAACAACTTGTGTGGTAACACTATTTCCGTCGATTTCAAGCACGACTTCTCCCTTTTTTCTTACGATCGTTGAACCGTCTGCTATTTTTAATTTCACGTCGCTTTTCGGTATGACACCTAAATCGTTTAAAACCGATTGCGGTAAAACCGTGTAAGTTGAACCACTGTCCACTAAAAGCTCTACTTCAATGCTTTTAGAACCTTCCACCGCTCGAACTTTTGCTTTTACCTTAAACGAGCCCACACAATAAATTTCACAAAAAAACATATTAGCTTAGTGACCGCCGATTTCAAATGTGTTTGACCTTCGAAAATCGGGTAAACGATAAATTCACCATAGTGATAACACACTTTGCGTCTTCATCGCATGTCAGCGCACTTTTTTACAATTTATAAATTGTGTCTTCACAGTACTTCGTATATTTACGTTGAGAGGCGCTTTTCTAAACTTCAGCATGCACACGGCTTCAAGTTTTTAGAGGCCAATAAAATATTTTGCCATTAAAGATTTTTAAATTTTTTCCTCGGTATACAAAATTGATAGAAATGATGAACAAAAAAGAAACTTGATCGTCGAAATCTAAAACGCCTCGTGTCACCACTTGGGCTATGAGCATCAAAGAGTTCTAAGCTAGCGCCTAATAAGCCATAAGCTTTATACCGCTTTGGTTGCTCTTCTTCACGGACTAAGCCTTAATTAGTGGAAGAGGTGTAACGAGTTCACAACCCGCTCAAACCCAAAAAACTGTAAACCTTAGCGCTTAAAAACTTCGTTCAAAATTTTAAAACGTGAAGCCTTACACAATTCTTAATTTTGCGATGACGCTTGATGGAAAGATAGCGTCGTACACTGGCGAATCTTCCATTTCGAGTGAAAAAGACAAAAAAAGGGTTCACGCGCTCAGGTCTTCGGTCGATGCGGTGATCGTTGGCTCAAACACCGTTTTGGTGGACGACCCAAGGCTAGACGTAAGATACGTCGAGGGAAAGGATCCGCTTAAAGTTGTGGTCGATAGCGTTTTAAAAATACCGCTTGGCTCAAGGCTTGTCACACTCTTTCCAGAAAAGCTTGTTATAGCGTGCACACAAAAAGCGAACAAGGAAAAAGCTGAAGAGCTTAAGAAAAGGGGTGTGACGCTCGTGTTTTGTGGTGATGGAGAACACGTAGACCTTCCGCTTTTGTTCGAAAAGCTGTACCAAATGGGCGTAAGAAGGGCTTTGGTCGAAGGTGGAGGAGAGCTCAACTGGCACCTTCTAAAACACGCGCTCATTCACGAAATTCAGCTCACGATCGCACCCTTTATCGTGGGTGGAAGGAATGCGAAAACACCAGTTGAAGGTGAAGGATTTCCAAAAATCAGAGAGGGATTTAAGCTCAAGCTCGCAAGCGTTGATACCCAAGATGATGAGGTGGTCCTGCGCTACTTTGTGATTTATTGAAACCCTTTTATTTTTGCTCACGTTTTCGTGTTGTGCTTTACGCCGAGGAGCTTCTTTTAAAGGCTAAAGAGGGTAAATCGCTTGCGATAGACGAGTATTTAGAGCTTTACGAGCTGTTCAAAAGCTACACCCCTTTTTGCTTTAAACCTTTGGTGGTCACTTATTCAAGAAAGGTGTTCATACCTCTTACGAATCTTTGCCGTGACAGCTGTGGATACTGCACCTTCGCAAAAAAGCCTTGGGAAAGCTCTGCAAAGACTTACACAATAAGCGAAGTGCTCGAAGTGGTAAAGAAAGCCGAAGCTTTGGGTTGCAAAGAAGCGCTTTTCAGCTTGGGTGATAAACCAGAATTGGTGTACCCAGAATACGCTGAGTTTCTTAAGAAAATGGGTTTTAAGAGCACAATCGAGTATCTGATTCACGCGTGCGACCAAGTGAACAAAAGCTCGGCGCTACTACCACATGTGAACCCTGGCACGCTATCGTGGAGCCAGATGAAGGAGTTGAGGCGCGTTTGCGCGAGCATGGGTGTGATGCTTGAAAACGTTTCAGAAAGGCTAATGGAAAAGGGGATGGCTCACGAAAACTGCCCAGACAAGCACCCGAGAGCAAGGCTTGCGATGATCAAAGCGGCGGGAAACTTGAGAATTCCGTTCACAACTGGAATTTTGGTGGGAATTGGGGAAAACGTTCGCGAAAGGGTCGAGTCTCTACTTGCGCTCAGGGCGATTCAAGAGCAGTTTGGGCACATCCAAGAAGTGATAATTCAAAACTTTAGACCAAAAAAGGGAACAAGGATGGAGCGCTTTAATGAACCAGACACGCGCGACTTTCTTGCGACGATTTCGCTCGCAAAGCTTGTGCTGGGTGATCTCACCACGATTCAAGCGCCGCCCAACCTTGCGCGCGCACCTCTTTATGAATATTTGGAGCGCGGCGTTTCGGATTTTGGCGGAATAAGCCCGCTCACAATGGACTATATCAACCCAGAGGCGCCATGGCCTCACTTGGGGTGGCTCAAAAAAGAGCTCGAGGCTCATGGGTTCAAATTCCGCGAAAGACTTTGCGTCTACCCTCGTTACATCAAAGAAAAGGGCTGGGTGGACGATGTGTTTTTGGGAAAGATTAAAGAGTACGTGGGAGAAGATGGTTTGGTCAAACCAAAATGGGAAGCGTTTTAGGCGCTATCGAAAAAACGCTAAAAAGCGTTGACCCTGAAATCTCTTCGATTCTTGACAAGGCGCTCGACGGTAGGGAGATTTCTGAAAAGGAAGGCGCAAAGCTTTTCGGTGCGACTGGCCCAAACCTCACGCTTTTGATGATGGTAGCCGACTACTTAAGGCAAACCACCGTTGGCGAGTACGCTACATACGTCGTAAACAGAAACATCAATTTCACGAACGTTTGTGTGAAAAGGTGTGGCTTTTGCGCGTTTAGCAGAGACCACAGGACTGAAGAAGGCTACTTTCTTCCAATTCACGAGGTTGTGAGAAGGGCGAAAGAAGCTCGCGCTTACGGCGCGACAGAGGTTTGCATTCAAGCGGGCCTTGCACCAGGAATTAGCGGAGAGTTTTATCCTGAGCTTGTGCGCTCTATCAAAAAAGAGGTCCCAGAGCTACACATTCACGCTTTCTCTCCTGAAGAAGTGAAGTACGGCGCAAAAAGGCTTGGAATAAGCTACAAGGAGTTTCTTTTAATGCTAAAAGAAGCGGGGATCGGAAGCCTTCCAGGAACCTCTGCGGAAATCCTTGAGCAGAGCGTTCGCGACTTGATTTCGCCAGGAAGAATCAAAGTGGAAGAGTGGGTGGAAATCATCAAAACCGCACACAAAATCGGAATTCCCACTACCTCTACGATAATGTACGGTCACGTGGAAACAGACGAGCAAAGGGCGCGCCATATCGCGCTGATTCGCGAAATTCAAAAGCAAACGCACGGGTTTACCGAGTTCGTTCCGCTGAGCTTTGTTCACTGGGAAGCGCCGATGTACACAAAAAGGCTGATTCAAGCGCAGTTCAGGCTTCCCACAGGCGCCGATGTTTTGAGAATGTACGCGGTCTCACGCGTTATGCTCAACCGATATATACCAAACATACAGGTGTCTTGGGTAAAGGAAGGCACAAGGTTCAGCCAAGTTGGCTTGCTTTCTGGAGCAAACGACATGGGCGGAACGCTCATGAACGAGTCGATCTCCACCGCAGCGGGTGCGACAAACGGTCAGCTTGTTCGACCAAGAGATTTTGTAAGAATGGCGCGAGACATCGGTAGAATTCCCGCAGAAAGGTCAACGCTTTACCAAATACTACGAGTCCACGAAGAAGGAGAACCGAATCACCCGCTAGACTCTGTGGTCGACCCAGATGAGGTTTTTGGGTCTTACCAAAAACTTCTTAGAACAAGCGAGTTCAGGTTTGTTGAGCTCACAAAGGGGTCAAACTTTGCCTAGTTTGGGCGGTGTGTGCGCGCTAGTTGGTGAAAATTTGGAGCCACTTTTTGAGTGCGAAATCGTGTGGAAGGGTGACAAAATCGTTTCAATAGAGGGCAAAAAAGAAGGCAAGTTTGAAGGTCGTGTGGTACTTCCGAGTTTTGTGAACGCGCACACGCACATCGGCGACTCGATCGCAAAAGAGGCGTACGTGGGTTTGACGCTTGAGCAAACGGTAGACCCTCACACAGGTTTAAAGACCAAAATCTTACAAAGTAGCACGAAAAAAGAGCTCGTTAGTGCGATGCGCAAAGCGCTCAAGCAGTGCGTCGCACTCGGTGTGACGCACGTGCTCGACTTTAGAGAAGGGGGAGTTGAAGGCTTGAAGCTTGCGAAAGCTGCGTGTGAAGGTATAGGTGTGCAGCTTGCGCTTTTCGGCAGGCTTTCCAAACCGCCTTTAAAACAAAGGGTTTTGTCGAATGAGCGCTTTAGTGAAGCGGAGCTCGAAGAACTTCACAAAGTTTGCGAAAACGCTCATGGAATAGGAGTGAGTGGCGCAAACGAATACAGCGACAGGATGCTCGAACAAATAAGAGAAGTCGCGAAAACTCACGGCAAGCTTGTCGCGGTGCACTGCCTTGAGTCGAAGAACACGAGAAACAGGCTAAAACAAGTTTTCGGAAAAGACGAGTTTCAAAGGTGCGTCGCGTTCTTAAAACCCGACATTTTTGTGCACATGACTTGCGCAACACGAAAAGAGCTTGCTCTTGCAAGCAAAACCGCAACTCTTGTGTGCTGTCCTCGCTCCAACGCGGCGCTGGCAAACGGCTTTCCGCCTCTACGAGAAGTGTTAAAGCATAAGGGAGCGCTCGGAACGGACAACGTGATGGTGAATTCGGTTGACATGTTTAGAGAAATGGAGTTTGCGTACAAGATTTTGGTGGGGCTTACGAAAAAACCCTTTGACGACGTAAAAAGCGTTCTGAAAGCGGCCACGCTAAACGCAAGACCGCTTCTACGCTTAAAGCCTCTTTGCGTGGATGGCGACGCAAACTTCGTGCTTTTGAATTTGAAAAAGCTTAAACCCTTTTGGAATTTGCACGCCGCCATCGTAAACAGGGCACAAGAGGAAAACGTGGAAATGGTGGTAAAACAAGGCTTGGTGGTCAAAACCCTTTTAAGACAAGACGCGTTAACCGCTTAATAATGAAGTTTTTCGTTCTCACTTTGCTGCTCATGGCTTCACTTGTGAGCGTCGTAGCCGCCTTGAACACAAGCTACGTGAGCTACTCGATCAACGTTAGCGCACCAAACTACAGCTCATCGCTCGTGTTCAACGAAAGCGTTTCGCCCACCTCAAACACCTCTTTGTTAAGCCTTGTTTTGCTTTCATCGAGCTGGAAGCTAGAGTACACAACAAGCGTGAACTCAACACAGGTGTTCCCTTACGTTCCTAGCATACAAAATAAAAGCGTTTCTTACACAAGCGCAAATTACTCGTTGAACTTCACGCTCGTAAAGAAGGGCGTGACCAACATCGAGTTTGGCGGAAAAGCTTACATGGGAACGGTTTACAGCTTTAGCGGTATCTTCTCTTCGCACGAATATAAGTACTCAATCAGCGGTAACATAAGCGCGTTTCCGTCAAGCCTTGTTTACTCGTTCTATTTAAGCCTGAATCAGACGATTAAGCTAAGCGGAACGCTTGTTTCGACCAACCTTCCGCTTGATCAGGACACGCAGCAACCGCTCACAATGGCGGTGGTGGTCGCAGGCGTTGGTGTTGCAACGACGCTCGCTTTGGGAGTTGGACTACCGCTTCGAAAAAGGCGTGCTAGCACGCGTAAAACTCCAAAGAGCCACTGGGTAGACTAGCGTGTCAAGCGTTGTGCTTTTTGAGCGCGCGCTAAAGCGCTACAGCACAAAAACCATTGGTCCAATCGATTTAATTGTAGAAAGGGGAGAAGTGATGGGGTTAATCGGACCAAACGGCTCTGGTAAAACCACGACGATCAGGCTTATGCTAGGACTTATCAAGCCAAGCGCTGGTCGCGTTTTACTAAACGGCTTTTCCCCTTTTTCAAAAAGAGTTGAAGCGCTAAGAGGTGTTGGCTACTCGCCAGAGCTACCCAACCTTCCCACTTTTTTCACACCGCGCGAGCTACTAATGCTTATAGCACGCGAAATCGGTTTGAGCGCGCAAAACCACGAGGTGGAAGATGCGCTTGAAAGGGTCGGGTTACTCGAATACTCAGACACAAAGATTTCAAAGCTTAGCAAGGGCATGGTGCAGAGGCTGAGCGTCGCGCAGGCGCTACTCGGAAACCCTCACACCCTAGTTCTTGACGAACCACTGATAGGCGTCGATCCGATAGGCGCCGACCACTTAAGGGCGCTTATCAGCGATTTCGCTTCAAAAGGAGGAACGGTGGTGCTTTCTTCGCACCAGCTTTCTGAGGTGGAAAGCGTGTGCACATCCGTCACCGCTTTTAGAAAGGGTCGTGTTCTGTTTAGCGGAAAAGTGAGCGAACTTGTGAAAAGCTTTTTGGGAGTGCGCACGATAAAAGTCGACGCGCTTGGCGTGAACAAATCGATTCTCGAAAGAGTGAGCGCGCTTGAGGGCGTGTTACACATCGAGGAGGACAAAAGCTCTTTACGCATTCGCGTTCAAGCGGACAGAGACGTTCGAGCGAAAATCGCAAGACTACTAATCGAAGAAGGTTGTGAGCTAAGAGAGATACGCTACTTGGACAACGCGCTTGACGAGCTTTACCGAAGAGCGGTTTTGGGTGAGGGTGGGCTTGAGAGTTAGGCGCGCTACGGTGTTTCTCGCTTACGAATTCAGAAGGGCGATTGCGCGCCGCAAGGTTGTTGCGCTCGTGGTTTTCACGTTGCTTCTTGACACGGTTCCGTACTACGCGCTTGTGAGCAACGCCCCAAACCTCATTCCAGTGGAGTTTCACCCTTATGTTTGGGTGATCGGGGTGTACGCTCCTCAACCGATTTTCTTACAGTTTATAGCGATACTCATAGCCGCGGGCGCAATGTCCGAAGAGTACGAACAGGGAACGGCTGAGCTTTTGCTCTCAAAACCCGTGAGCAAAGCGGAGTACTTCTTAGGTAAGTATCTAGGGGGCTATGCGCTTCTTCTTACACTCATTTTTTTGAATTCGGGCTTCACTCTTCTTTCTGCTTATTCGAGCTTTGGCGTTCAGCGCGGGCTACTCGCCTTGCCTTATTTCCTGCTTGGTGAGTGTGTTTCCTCAGTTGTTTTCTTCTCTTTGGCTTTTATGGTTGGAGAGCTCGTAAGAAGGCCAAGCCTTTCTTACATAATCAGCTCTGCGGTGTTCTTTACGAGCGAAATCCTTGCGGTTTACTTCGGTCTGATTGGCTCGGTCACAGGAAACGCGCTTTACCAAAAGCTACAAAAGCTTTTGCCCACCTCACCAGTAAACAGCTTACCGCTACAACTTGGCGTAGCGAAGCTTCCAAGTGGTGTTCAGGAGCTACTTTCGTTCGTTGGCCCTTCTCAGCCTATCGAAAGCTCGATTTTCACAAGCGTTATTCTGATACTCTTGTACGCGCTCCTTTCCGTTTTTTCTTCATACGCTTACTTTAGGTACACCGACGTGTCAAAACGGGTGAGCTGAGCACCAAAACTAATGAAAACTCAAGGGAATCTGCGAAGTTTTAAAGTCTAAGGATAGTTGTAAAAGCGTACAACATTTATAAAGCTTCCAAAACCTCGCCCTTGAGAGGTGGGATTCCAAAAGAATAAATAAAGAAGAATCGGTAATGCGTGTGGGAACTTACCGCTAGCAAGCATATTCTTCAAAAACCACCTAGAAGTAACATTCAAACTGTACAACACACCCATAAAAAGAAACAAAGCCATGATAGAAATGAGCTTCGGCAACTCGCTATACACTTTAGAAGGGTTCCAAGCTTTGCAGGTTGATAACAGGTTGTGACAAGGCTTTATCAAGCATGGAAGAGGTTTTTGAAGAACTTTCTAATAAACCCAATCAGCTCTACCTTTCTTTGATGTACTTAACTGTTTCGGATGGGTGTTTTCCTTGTCTCAGAATTTCTGCACTGGTTGTACACCCTGACCTCAATCTCTTTGTCTATGCACACTTTACATTAGTTTCAGTAACTTATGCGGAAACCGTTCTAAAGCTGAAACGGGAAAACGACCACACAGACCAACCTCCTTCTAGTAGTGATTGTGCGCTCATCCCATGTTCTTCAAGCTTTGAAAAACATAGTTCGTTTTGCAGTAGTCGAGTTCGATATCCAACTAAAGGTTTCATCCTATGTGAGCTACCCCCTCCTAAACAGTAGTTCAAAGATTCGTAGCAGGGGCACAGTCGACGCCAAGCGCGAATTTTGATCTACTGTAAAGGAAGGGGCTTCATGCATAAACCACCAAGATCCTCATCACAGGGTTACGGAGATGTGCACACGCGTCCCCGCCTTCGCGGGTACTCGTGGTTCCACACGCTTTCATTTAAAGCTTTCGGAATCCCCACTTACGAGGTTTTGGAAACCTTATAAAAAAGATGTTGGGGAGAAGATCTTAGAAGTCAGGATATTGTGCCAAGCTGAAAAATTTATACTCTACCGACAGTTACAGTAAATTGGGAGCTATTGTGGTCCTTACCGACGTGCTCACCACGTTTTTCGGTGTGATAATAACCGCGCTTGTAGGGTGGGTATTATGGTCTATTCGCGAGTTTATGTCTGATACAAAGAAGAGATTAAACTCTCTTGAGGATGAATTAAAAGGACCAGCTGAAATAACCGAGGGATGGAAGAACAAGCTGATCGACTCGCTGGCTCATGATACACGGGTCATAGACTTGATCATGCGCTATTCGTCTTCTGGTAATCCTTATGATTACAACCGCAAAAAGGAGTTGATGGAAAAGTATAAGAATAGGACTCTGACACCAGAAGAAGCGGAAGAGTTGAAAAAGATACTCGAGGAGGACCAGAAGAAAGCCAAGGAGAACGGGGATGTGCTAGCCCTCCTAGCCATAGGGCTCGTCCTCCTAGTACTTATAGGCTTGGCCCAAAAAAAGTAGGTCTACTTAATACTCTAAAGAGCTAGGGCTCCCCGTGTCTGTAAATTAGTTAGATGAAGTCTTGTGGAAGGTGGAGTAGTGGAACCTTTTTTGTAAAAGATGGGGTGCTGTACGAAAAATGTGCTCGGATTGTACGCTTGCTAACCCATTATACAGTTTCCAAAACCTCGCCTTTGAAGAGCGGGGATTCTAAAAGTATAAATACGAGTCTGGAAAACACTCGGTGATGCATGTGAGAGTCTACCGCTTCCGAGCACTTCAAAAACAACTGCGAGTTGAAAACCCAGTTAGAGGTTGCGTGTAAACTGTACAACACTTACACACTGAACAAGAAGAGTATGAAAGGAACAAGCACACGATGAACAAAACCGAGCTTCGAAAGCTCGCTTTGTACCTGAGAAAGCGGAACAAGGAGTTTCAGGCGCTACTCTCTCAGGTTACCCAACAAGTAGCTGAGAGGTTCTATCAAGCGCGAAAAAGGTTCTTTGAATGACTTGCGAACAAGCCCAAGAAAAAGAAGCCTCACCGCTACCTTTCCCTAGTGTACCCTCAATCTGGTTGGACGCTTTCTGATACAAGAGAAGTAGGACAAGGCAAAAAACAAAAAGAAGAGGAAAGCTCGTCTCTACCTGAGTAAAATAGGCTTCTTTACCCTAGTGATGCACACGGAGCTTCCTTTGGAGCAAGTGTCCCAAGTGTGTGTTAAACTCTACCCCTCTGGTCGAATCCACGTTTCTTAGTGGAGGAGGCTGAAACACTGGGGCAATCATCGGGGGAGCCCAAAACAGCTGTGGGTGTTGACCTGGGGATCACGAGGCTTGCAACGCTTTCCGACGGTAGGTACCTAGAGAACCCAAAACCGCTTGAGCGCTCCCTTGAAAGAATCAGGGTGCTGCAGAGGACACTATCAAGAAAAAGGTTTCTTTCGAATAACTGGCTAAAAACAAAGACGAAACTTGCGAAAGAACACGAACACTTAAAGGATTTTAGGCGTGACTCTTCAAACTTGGGGTTCTACTCGCACAGGAGTACGACCTATTAGTGCTAGAGGATTTAAACGTTCAGGATCTGATCCAGAAAGGCGAGACAAGGAAGAGGAGGCTTCGACTTTACGACTCCTCTTTCTCGGAGTTGAGAAGGATCTTAGAGTGTTTCGAAAAAGAGGAAAACTTGTTTTACCTGTTCCCTCTTACAACTCTTCACGCGAGTGTTTCCTGTGTGGAGGAATCAACCAGAATTTGACTTTGAAAGAATCTTTAACTGTGCCCACTGTGGGTTTACTCTTGATCGTGACTTGAACTTTTAAAGCGCAAGGCGTCACCGAAATAGCTTCCTCTTTAAAGAAGTGATGGCTCAGTAAGCTTTCGTCTACAGAGGTGGCTAACCACTTGGGCTTCGAACTAGTTGTTAGCGTATTATTGTGCCTTTCCGAGCTCCCTGAGCACTTCAAACACTTTTCCCAAACCCTGGGCCACTTCTTTGTCTCCGAGCTCTCTTAAAACTCCGAGTGCTCCCTTAACTGGTTTAGCCGGTCTTGCGATCGCTTCAAGTGATTTTATTAAAAGAGTTAAGGAGTCGTAGTCCAGTGTTGCGGTAAGCTTTAACAACTTTGGTAGCTTTGAGACAAGCGTGAGAAACTCGTCGCTTGCAACAAGCTTAATCAAGTTCGAAAAAGTTTGCTCGTCTTCAAGCGCGCCCAATATGACATCGAGTATTCCTCTTTTTTCTAGCAAAACGATTAGCGAAACTAGGTTTTTTAGTGCAATCGTTACGCGCTTGTCTTTCAAAAGCTGTAAAAGCTCAGACAGCGCGTTGTATTCAATAGAAGAAAGAAGAGAGATTATTTGCTTCCACCTTTGCACAAGCGTGAGAAACTCGTCGCTTGCAAGAGCGCCCATCACGCTCGCAATCGCTTTTTCATCTGAAAGCGCACCGTCTAGCGCGTCGAGCAACCCAAGTCTATCGAGCTTATCCACGATTTCGAGCAGTTTGAGCTCTGCGCTTTCTCTTTGAGCTTTTTGTAAGAGCATCGAAATCACCAGCTCGCAAAGTACCTTTCCAAAACCATGTCGCCTTTGGTCCAAACGTAGTATTTTGTGAAAAGCTCCTTCTTCAAGTGGTTTGCTGGCGAAATCTCGGCTTTCGAAAGCGTGCCACCGTACCAAGTGTCGTCCGCAACCGCGACACCGTAGCCTTCAAGCGGGTTGTCCGCGACACAAAAGATCGTTGGCTGAAACTTTTCAATCTTTGTCGGAACACCTAGTGTGTTCGCTAGGTGCTGCGCCGCAATCTCTCCCATCCTTACTGCGTAGTAACCGAGCTTTGGAACAGAGCCTGCGTTTGCGTCGCCAACCGCGTAAACGTTCTCGTATTTTACGCTCACCATGTTCAAGTCTGTTGGAACAAAACCCGCGTCGTCCGCAAGGTCACCTGAAAGCTTCTTGAGAACCGGGTGGCCCTCGTAAGGCGGCTTGTAAATCGAGATATCCGATTGAATTTTTCGTCCATCTTCCGAAATCACTTCGTTTTGCGTTATTTCCTTTAACACGAACTTTTCGACAAGCGTATACCCAAACTGTGAGTATATCTCTTTTACCGCTTCTCTACTTTTTCTTGAAAGGTCTGAAAGGTACTCGCCAGGCGAGTAAATCGTGATTTTCGTTTTGTTGAGCACCCCTTTGGTTTTGAACAAACCGTGTAGCATGAGCGACATTTCAAAGATCGGACCCTCACACGCCGAATCCGCTCGCGGAACATAGTTTTCAGGAAACTTGGGTTTTGGGTTTGAGCCTTGGTAAAACACGCCAGAACCAATTGTTATACTTCCACCGTTAAAGCTCGAAAGCCTTTCTCTGAGTTTTGTCACATCTTCCACTTCACAAAGGCTGTAGCCGAGCTCAGCGCCCTTTATCCTTTCTTTTGCGAGGTGTGCGCCAAGCGCTATAACAAGGTAGTCGTAGCGCTCTTTTACAAGCGAGCCATCAGTTTTTTCAATCGTGACCGTGTTTGAGCTTGGTTCGATTTCTCGAACAAGCGCCTGCTCGAACGAAATTCCCTTTCTTGGTAGCTCGCGCGCCAAATCCACTTCGATTTCGTGAGGGTCCCTTATTCCAAGCGCGATGTGCGGAATTCCAGGTCTAAAGTGAGTCACACGGTTTCTATCTACGAGCTTAATGTCAGCCAAATCCCCGACAAGCCTTTTTAAGTTGTACGCAACGGTAAGCCCTCCGAACCTTCCTCCCAAAACCAAAACTCTTTCTGTCAACTCGGACAACCAGCGTATTTTTTTCTTTTTAAAGATATAAATTTTATGGTATTGCCAATATTTTGCAAGACTTAAATCTCTGCGTGTTTTTTACTAGGTATGAAAAGAGACATCACGAAGCCCAACGCGACGTGCTTGGATTTGCTGTGCTACTTGTATTCGCTCACACAGCTTGACTTGGAGGTGTTACTTGCGCTTTTAAAAAGGCAAGGCGCCACCCTGGACGAGCTTGCCTTAGTCGTGAAAAGGGACAGAACCACGGTTTTTAGGTCGCTACAAAAGCTCGTGAGCGCGGGTTTGTGTCACAAAGAAGCGGTTGGTAGAAGAGAAGGAGGGTACTACCACGTTTACAGCGCGGCGAGCAAGGATAGGATTAAGACGCTTTGCGAAACAAGGATTGATGAGATAACAAACAGGTTAAAAAAACTCGTTCAAAACTTGGATTCAGAGCTTGAAAGCTTTACGCGTTGAGCTCTTTTAAGATGGTGATCGCTGTGTTGTAACCCGGCATTCCCGAGATTCCACCTCCTGGATGCGTTCCTGCGCCAGTAAGGTAAAGCCCTCGAATGGGTGTTTTGTAGTGTGAAAGCTCGGGCAATGGTCTATAGTAGTACATTTGCTCTAGTGTTGGGTCGATGTGTTGCGTGTTCCCTCTTTGAATCCAAAGCCTTTCTGCCAAGTCTCCTGGCGTCTCCACTTTTTTTGCGATTATTAGCTCTCCCAAATCTGGCCAAAACTCTTCGAGTCTCTTTTCTATCTTGTTTTGTGCGTCTTCGCTAAAGCGCTTGTGCTCTTTTTCCCAGATCATTGGTGAATTATCAGGAACAAACTGCGCCCAGCAGTACAGCGTGTGCTTTCCAAGAGGCGCAAGTGTTGCGTCGTACGAAGTTGGAAAGTTCACCGCAAGTAGTGGGGTTGGCGAAAGCGCTCTTTGCGAGTTTGCGATGTGGTACGCCTTTTCGATTTGCTCTAGCGAGTTCAAGGCAAGAAGTTTACCAGGTTCTTCCCTTAATTCGTGTTTTGCCGCTTTTGGTAGAGCGTGCAAAGCCGCATGGTAAGTCATTCCGTAAGATGTAATCCTAAGGCTTTTTAGCTTTCTTGCAAGCGACTCATCAAGCGTTCCTGGATCAAGAAGTTTCAGAAGTGTTCTTTGTGCGTCCACGCTACTTACCACGATTTTTGAGTAAAGCCTTCTACCGTCTGCCAGCTCAACGCCCTTTACCTCACCTTTATCCGTGATGATTCTTCTTACTTCAGCTTGAGAGAGAACCTCCCCTCCTTTTGCGCGTAGTGAGGAAACGAGCGCGTCGATCAGCGCCCCAGAGCCTCCAATTGGCCTCTTTAAACCAGTTTTGTAAAGCATTGTGTGCATGATCGCCATTAGCCCACTACTTGGAAGGCTTGGAGGCATTGTCGAAAAGATGAGCGAAAAGATTGAGGAGAGAGCCACTTTTGTGTGATCATCTTCAAACTCTTCGTTGAGTAGCTGATTTGCGGACATCACAACAGTCCTCACCATCGAGTTAAAGTCGACACGCGCTGCCTCGGGAAGTGTTGAAAGCATAGAAGGTTTGAAAATCGCCTTTAAGCCTCCTATTCCTAGTAGCTCGCTGATTTTGGGAGGGGGGTTGAGCATAAGCCTTTCAAGAAGCGCCTCTTCGTGAGACCACTCTTCGACTAGTTTGCTATACCTTTCGGCGTCTCTTTTGGAAAACCTTGAAATTTCTTGAATTGTTTTTTTCAAATCTTTGTAAAAGCGCAAAACCGAACCGTCTTCAAACGGAACTTCGAACATAGGCTCTATCGACACGTACTTGAGACCAAAAGAGTCGAGCTCAAGCTCTTGAATGATCGGCGTTCTTTGAATGAGAATGTGGTCGATCGCGCCTCCGTTCACCTTAAAACCAGGCGCGTTTGGTATCAGCTCTTCGGTGGTGCAGCAACCGCCAAGCGTGCTTCTTCGCTCGACGACCAAAACTTTTAACTTGGCCTTCGCAAGATAGTTCGCCACGACTAGCCCGTTGTGCCCTGCGCCAATCACTATTGCGTCAAAACTCATGCTTATTCACTCTTTTTGTAACAAAAAAAGGTTTGGGGGCGTCACGGGGTGTACTTGGAAAAAGCGGAAAGGTGCTCGTAGCTTGCGGTTGCTCCCAAAAATATCGCGATTAAAGCGAAAAGCACAAGGAAAAGCGCAAACACCGCAACGCTCAACTTTGTTGGCTTGTGCGTTGCGGGCACTGAAAGAAAGCCTGAAAGCGCGCCAGTGATATAAAGCGCCGCGGCGATAACTGGCTCTTGGGTCATTTGGTGCACAAGGATTCCGTAACCGTCGACAATTCCCCAAACTCCGACCATTGCGGCAAGGTAAGACACGCCTTTGAGCTCTCCACCAAAGAGTAGCGAAAGCGCGCCAGCTAAAAGGATGAGCGAATACGCGGTGTAGATTTCGCCGAACAAGATGTTGTAGCTACCCACAAGAGGCCAAGTGTCGATCATCCAAAACCCCTGAATCGCCGAAAAACCGCCAAGCGCAGCAAGTGTTAGAACGAGCGACTTTTGTTGCTTGGCCTTTGAGCTCAAAAAGTACACCGCGATCAAAATCGCCGACGCCCCCGTGAGCCATAACATCCCTGCAAGTGGGTCTATCATTTTGGGTCGATTAAAACCACTTTGAAAAAGCTTTTAAAACTGTGTGTAAAATCGTGCACATTTGTGTGGATTTTGACACAAGGGTATTTAATTCTATAAGCGAAAAAAGCTTGATGCCAATCTCCGTGGTTCATTCAACCCCAAAATGGATAATCGTCGATGCGCGCAGGGTTTCTCACAAAAGCTTGCTCGCTTATCTTGCGCGCGCACTAAGGCGTGCAAATTCAGGAGATTACATCGAGCTATTGGTAAGGCTTGAAGAAGTGCAAAGTGTTCTAGACTGGTGTTCAAAGATTCAAAGCGAGTTTATAAGTGTGGAAACCACGAAGGACAACTACAAGCTTTTTCTGATAAGGCTTTAGTGTGCAAGTTTACACAAGTGTGCACACCTTTACACACAGCGTTTTATTGTTTTATTAAAAAACTTGATGGTTATGGCGCGCGTAAAACTTGGTTTGACCCAAACGGATGCCGCGATCATCGTTATGAGCCTTGTTGCGGTGGCGATGACGGGTTACGTGATGATTCTCGGAGTTTACGGAGTGCACCCTATTACCACCACAAAAAACGCGGTGTACCACTTGACGCTTGTTATCACCACGAACAACCTGTGGAACTCGAGCACAACACAGCCAAGATACTGGGTGCTCACGCCGAACGGGCTTGAGTCAGCGCAAAACATAACGCTACCTGCGCACACGCTGATCGTTCTTACGATAATCGACTACGATTCTGCGACGCCACTTCCCGCGCAGTACGCAAAGGTTTCGGGAACTGTTGGTGGTGTTGTTTACCTTTTGAACAGCACGAGCGCGTCGAGCGATGACCCGAACTTGTCTACTACGCAAGTGATGTCGGAGCTTAATCCGAACACAAGCGTTGCGCACACGTTCACCATCCCACAGCTTGGAATAAACATCCCTGTTGCGCCACACGCGGTAGAAGTGGCCGAGCTTTACTTGAACCAAACTGGTGTGTTTTACTGGCAGTGCATGGACCCTTGTGGCTTGGGAGCGGCTGGCTGGGGCGGCGCGATGTCAACCGATGGCTGGATGCGCGGCACAGTCACGGTGTACAACCCTTAACTCTTTTTTAGCTGCACTTCAAGCTTTGTTCCGCGTGTGAGTGTGTAAGCCGCAGGGCACCTTTCTTCCGCAAGTCGAATGAGCGTTCTAAGAGCTTCTTCGGTTTCACCCTCTATTTTCAAATCGACCAAGATCGTCACTTTTTCGATTATCGGCGCATCTTCCAACCCAAAAACGCGCGACATGTTCATGTCCGCGGTTATGTCGAGCTTGAGTCTGTCAATCCTTTTTCCTTCTAATGTGGCCACTGTGACGAGTGTCGAAGCAAAGCAAGACGCGATACCAAACAGGCAGTAAGGAATAGGGGCTGGCGCAAGCGCGTTTCCTCCTTGAGGCACTGGCAAATCCGCAAAAAGCGTGT
>Ga0208151_100175_pt1 | contig 33354 bp, 42 predicted proteins | sample ECH_Bhost_MetaG_FD_187130 | JGI IMG/M metagenome (GOLD analysis project Ga0208151, IMG submission 187130) | Hot spring microbial mat communities from Yellowstone National Park, Wyoming, USA - ECH_B host_MetaG (SPAdes) (version 2) | ecosystem: Environmental > Aquatic > Thermal springs > Hot... | reverse complement strand
TTTAAATTAACATCAGCTTGCGAATTTCCATAAAGAACTATTCCTTGCAACTCATTAGGCGATCCAGATGTTGTTGAATTTGTTGTCCAAAGAAGTTCTACGTCATCGTTTGTATAATTTCCAAATTGCCTACCACTTGTTACATTAAAAATGTTTGCAAAAGCTTCAACTCTTGCCCATTTTTCAGAAGCATATAAACCTGGGAATGTGCTTTGAACATACACATAAATTGATTGTCCGTTGGCTGTAAACTTTTGAATGGTTCCAGGAGTTACAGATGACTGATTCACTACTTGTCCGTTTACAAGTATCTCAATATCTGCATTGCTTATGCCATTGCTATTCACATACGAAAGGTCTCCAAGTTCAATAGCCATGTTTGTTCCTGTTATATTTACTGGTTCGCCGACATAAATAATCTGTGATGGAAGAACTGCTTGTGCTAATGATATAGAACCTCCGTTTATAACTTGTCCTGACTGAACAGTTCCAGTTGGAGGGGTGAAATTATATGTTATATAATCATTTCCTAGGAATGAAAACTTTTCGTGTGTAGTTTGACCGTTTGTTAATATATTTATAGGATTTCCGAATGTGACTTTATATGCCATATTTCCATCTTCTAATTCTAACGCATTATCATGTTGGTTAAATGCTGTTATTCCTGTTAGCCAAAGAGACTCTGTCTCAGATGTTGGACCACTATTAGATAGAAGTCCTGGCATATTTACATTTAATATGTTATCGTATGTGTTACCATTAGAATAAGCAGAAAATCTTGAAAATGAAGCACCACCTCCATTATAACCAGCAGAAACCGATTGATTTATAGGAACGCCTATAAACGTATAAGGACTTTGCTGTGGAACAGAATTTATATTAGAAGTTTCTGGAAATGTATATGCATCGTTCGTTTGTAATGATTTTGTATATATTGCTGAACCAGGGTTTTGAAGAACAGCCTGATTTATTATAGAGCCTATAACAGTGTTAAAAAGAACAGAACTTGAGGATGTTCCAGTTACACCACTTTCTCCAAGATAAACACTCACATTACTTACTGTAACTTTCGGAACTACATTTTGCACTATTGATGGCAAGCTGACATTATACGTCAAACTTACTTGCTTTTGAGCAAATGATAACTGACCAATTATAGCCGCTATATTTGCGGCAACTATTCCATCGCTTATCTTTGCGTTATTTCCAACAACTATTTGAACAACAGGTGCGCCGTTAGAACCTATTATAGGAACACTGTTAAACGATATTTGAGATGCCGTTGCAATTGCAGACATTCCTAAGAGACTAATACTCCCAGCGATATATAAAAGTTTCTTAACTCTATTATTCATAGATTCACGAAATATAACTAAAAAATATAGTTTAAAATATTTTTCAGCAAGTTAACTTTTTTGCAAGAGAAAACAACTTTATTAACGCTTTCTTATCTTTTTTAGAGCAACCTGCACAATTTGTAATAGCGAAAAGACTTAATATAATTAAGATAAATAACGAAATGATCATTTTTTGTATTTTAGACGCTTTCTTCATATTTACACCATACCAATAACTATTTAAAACTAAAGATATATAAATATTTCGATATGTATGACAAAAAACTACTATGATATATTGGGTGTTCCGCACAACGCTACTCTAGATGAAATTAAGAAAGCATATAGGGAACTAGCGCTGAAATATCACCCTGATAGAAACAAGTCCAAAGAAGCGGAAGAAAAATTCAGGGAGATAAACGAGGCATACGCAGTACTAAGCGACCCTGAGAAAAGAAGGCAATATGATTTAATGGGAAGTGATGTATTCAATACAAGATTTTCAGAAGAAGATATTTTTAGAGATTTCGATATAAACGCTGTTTTTAGAGATTTGGGGTTAGATTTTGATCCTTTTGGACTTTTCAATGATAGAGACTTTTTCCCATTCGGCAGAAGAGAAGTTCCAGAAAAATCTGATATAACAAAAGTTTTTTTCTTAACAAAAAGCGAACTCCAAAACGGAACGACAAAACAAATACATATAACGCACAACGTTATATGTGAATATTGCGGTGGAACAGGAATTGTGAAAAATGGAAAAATTACTAAATTTACTCAATATCTATCATACTCAACTTGTCCGCATTGTCGCGGAAAAGGTTATATAACTAAAACAAACCTTGTGACGGTATATATAAAGCCTTATTCACACGATGGAATGAGGCTAAGATTACAAGGAATGGGAAACAATGGAGGAGATTGCTACTTGATTTTAAGAGAAAGATAAAACCAAAGATTTAAATATATGTAAAAACATATAATATCGTATTACATGGATAAAAAAGTAATAATACTTCAGCCATCAATTATTATGAAAGGCGGAATAGAAAGAGTTATTCTTGCCATGGCTAAACATTATAATGCAACAATATATGCAGTCGATTTTGATCCAAGCAAAACATATCCAGATTTTTCAAACCTAAATATTAAACAAATAAAATATCCAAGAATAGCAAATCTTTTTAAGTTTCTTCCTGATAAGGTATTTTACGGTATCAAACACTCATTAGCGTTTATGTTCTTAAAAATAAAAGAGCCGTATGATGTTATTATAGCGAATGCATCTCCTAGTAATTGGGCTTCTTTTAGAAATAAAAATGTTGTTTGGTATTGTCATTCTCCTTTAAGAGATGCTTATGATTTATATGATTATAGGCAAAAAACCAAAACTAATATAGATAAATTTTACTTCAAATTATTTGTGAAAATTTTCAGATTTTTTGATAAAATTGCTGTTAATAAATGCACAAAAATAATAGCCAATAGTGAGAACGTAAGAGAAAGAATAAAATATTATTTCAACAAAGATGCTGTTGTGATAAGTCCAGGAATTGAATACGGAAAATTTAAAGATACGGGAAATGAAAAATATTTTCTTTATGTTTCTAGATTTGTTCCAAAAAAGAGACAGGATTTTGTAATAGATGCATTTAAAAACTTTGAAAAGTTGTATGACAAAGATAAAGAATATAAACTTATTCTTGCAGGAGATGTTCCTAATTTAGCCGAAAGTATTACCTATTTTAATCAATTGAAAAACTATGCAAAAGATTTTAATGTTGAGTTTAGAGAAAATGTTAGTGAGGAGGAATTAAAAGAATTATATGGAAAAGCAACTGCGTTCTTGTTCGCTGGATTAGATGAAGATTTTGGAATAGTTCCTCTTGAGGCTATGAGTGCAGGAAAACCTGTTATATCTGTGAATGAGGGCGGACCAAAAGAATATATAAAGAGTGGAAAGAGTGGAATACTTGTAAATGACCCAGAACAAATGGCTTATTATATGGATTATATAAAAGATAGACCTGCTTTTTATAGTGAAATAAGTAAAAACGCGCAAGAAACAGCAAAGCAATATGATTGGACTAACTTCTTGAAAAAATTGGATGAAGAATTAAGTAAATAAATTTATTGAAAAACTATTTAAACCTTATTATATTGAATATTATTGATTAAATGAAAGAGGAAAATGGAGAGAAGTTAAAAGCGTTTACTTTCAATGTAAAAGATTTGGTGAAAAAGGATAAGGAAAAAATGGAAAAGAACTATCACATTGATTGTAGTAATGGAACGGTTGAAGCTACCTGTTTACATTGTGGAAATTATACAGAAAGATTATCGACAAAAGCGAAAAATAAAAAAGAAGCGTTAGATAAAGTAATTACTGGAGAAGGCTTTTGTGATAAATGTTTCTTGGAAATAAGTGCTTCTGTTTATAATAGATGGTGATATTATGGATAAAAAAGAAAAAGATTTGAAACCTTTTACTTTCGATGTAATAGATTTACTTAAAAAATACAAAGAAAAAATGAAAGAAAATTACGAAGAATATAACGAAGAAGAAGTCAAATGCCCAAATTGTGGATGGGAAACAGCTACACTAACTGTACAAGCAGAAAATGGAGATGAAGCGTTGGAAAGGATTTTCAACGGCGAAGGCTTGTGTGCAGAATGTTATGTCGAAATGATTGGTGATATGTATAGGTGATATTGTGTATAGCGATGAAGAAGAAGATATAAGAGGGACTGCCGAGGCAATAAAGGATGTTATAATATCTGCAATGAAAAGTGATGATATTAAAAAGATTAAAAATTATCTAAAAACAATAAACTCAATGGTAAATGCTATAATTGAAGATGTAGATAGGATGGCGAAAGAGTGATAAAATGTTTGATTATGAAATTTTAGATGGTTTGAAAAAAGAGATTAAGAATAAATATCCTTCTTTATATAAAAAGATTGCAAGTAAAGAGCTTCAGATAGATATAGTATCGATTATAAAAGTTCATGACGATTATTATGTTTCCGTAATAGATAAAAAACAGCATGAACGAGCAAAACTAAAGTTTAATTATAATAAAGGAAACTCAAAAATAGAAAATGTTGAAATAGTCGACTGATTCTTAATTTCAAAAATTTAAAAATTAAAACATATTATTTTACTGGTGATAATGTGAGAAAGGAGAAAAATGAAATAAAGCCTCAAATTCGAATTTATTCTTCAAGAAGAGAATATAGTGAAGTTTTTACTAATGGAAAGCAGGAGATTCTAAAAAATGTGTTTGGAAATTTTGCATACGATGGCGAAAAGGCTAAAATAGAATTTGAAGACAGAAAGGCTGGAAAGAAAGTTCAAAAAGAAGTAAAAACTTTAGATGAGGCAAATAAGATTTGGAATGAACTTTTCAACAAAGAAAGCGTTCCTAAAATTAAGAAGGAAAAGCCTAAGGCTTTGCCAAGTTCTAAACACACAGCAAAGAAATAATTGATTTTATTTTTTATTTTATTTATTTCTTATTTTATATGCTACCATTTAATATGTAGCCATTTGGTTCATAATTCGGATGATAATAATTTACATTTTGATTGGAACCTAGAGCTGTAACTTCTCCGCCCCAACCATTGGCATAGTACAACAACTCTAAAGCATAATCTCCAAGTAAAGTTTTTGATGTGTATATTGCAGGTGGTTCTCCTCCAGCATCATTACCAGAACCAAATGAATAGTAGTTGCCTTGTGCTAGTCTGTTTTCGCTTAAATTAGCATTTTGTAACAAGAACACATTTATTCCGTCGTCTCCGTCCAAAGTCAAATTATAAGAATAAGGGTAAGATACATAGCCTATTGCCTTTATAAACCATGCTGGATAATATGAGCACGAATCGCCATAGAAAAATGATGACGGAAATGGGTATCCTATTCCATCATTTTCGCACCCGCTTATTTGAGAACTATTTATTGAATAATTAAATATATTGTACATTTTAGCGCCACCTTCAAATGGACCATATGCTCCATTTATTGGTGTTGTGTGATAATTTGTTGTAGAATAATAATACCAGTGTGTGTAGGAATCGTAGAATGAAACACCTGGAGCCAATGAACTGTTTTCAAATACAGGTAGAAATATACCTGAATTATTTTGAGCTGGAATTTTTCCAGATGTATTATATATTTCCCAAATTAACCCTGGCAGTAACACTGATCCTATATTATCAGATATTCCGCTTGAACCAGACGGAATTAGTTGATAAGCTTCACCTATTTTGTATTGTGGCGAAGTTAAAGTATTTTGTTCTGATAATCCTACATAAACTTTGTAATTTCCTCCTGCTGGTATTTGTGTTGGAATATTTACCCAAAGATAAACCGTGTTGCTTGAATAATTGAATATATAACTATTTAGAATTGTTCCACTCGAATTAAATATATAAATATTAGAAGAAGATCCTGAATATTTGAATATAGGATACTTAGTTAGATTCACCGAGATAATCGCATCCACAGGAGATGATAAAGGCGAAGATATTCTGTTATAAAGAATTAAAGGTATTCCTGTAACTCCTTCCACTATAACATTGTTTGTCGTTACTAATTCTCCCGCAGAATCACTAACATTAGCTATGAATGTATAGTTATACACATAATCATTAGGAGGATTATCTATATTATAAGTGCATGTTGGCGTTGATATGTCAATGCAATTTTGAATCGGTGCATTATTTACGTAAAAAGAGTATGTAAAAGGTTGTAATCCACCATTAGTTGAAACAGACAGCAACACATTTGTTTTATTTTGAGCGACAGTCTCATTAGAAGATAAAGTTGCTGACAATGGATTGAACACATAAAGTTTTATTGGTGTTGCCTCTGCAAAGGTGGTTGAATTCTTAAATGTTGCGCTTATAGTGTAGGTTCCAGCTGTGCTAAATGACATAATACAGGAAGTTTGAGAAACGTTTTCGCAACCTGTATAAGGCTTATTATTTACATAATATGTGTAAAATCCGTTTTTACTGAAATTTGCGGTAATATTAAATTTGCCTGGTATTGTTGAATATGTTTTATTAGAATATATTATAAATGTTTCCGATGGCTTCAAAAGGTTCCTCAGATTAAGGTATATCTCTCCGTTATTTATTACAATCATATTTGTACTAGCATCGAATGTATTTTGTATTATTACACCACCACTACTTGACCAATACTGAAAAGAAACAGGATTAGATTCATTTGAATAAGATAAGCTATAATTTCCTGTCGGTAAATAGACATACTCGCCTAATGTGAATGGAGAGCCAGAAACCGCAGTTCCGTTTTGGTAGTTTATATAAACATATCCAGAATAGGGTATTACAGAACCAGTTATAAATATTGTATTGTTATTATATAATTGATTCGGTATCGTACTCGCAGAATTTATTTGAAATACATAGTTAGTAGAAACAGGTTGAACAATAGTTTTTCCATTTGCGTTCTTATATGATACATATTTAACATATGCGTGATTTACGCTTTGTTGACCTATTACAGAACAAACAGAGCCATTATAATTTGGAACGCCATTTAATATAAAACTATATTTGTAGCCATTAGAAAGAACAGGTGTCACCGTTTCAGTATAAATATTATAATCAGGAACTATTTTCTGCCCGTTATTAAGTATAAATGTTAATTCATAGTTCGGATAAGGAAGATAAGCGTTAGTTTGAAATTCGAAATCAAAAGAACAAGTAGAGCCCATTGTTTGGAAATTATAGAACTTTAATGAACTCAAAACAAAAGGAGTTGTTTCATATTGCAGATTGTGATTATTCACTATTACCGCATAAGAAATAAAACCAACTATCAATAACAAACTGAATGCGAATAATATTGCTGTTTCTAGAGTAGCCTGATTTTTCATCTGCACAATATTATTTTGGTTTAACGTTTTAAAAATTTTAAGCAAAAATAAAAAAGATGTATTTGATAATATGCTTAACTTATCATTGAAACGAATTTTTGTTCTTGGAGATACAAGCACCGGTAAAACTACTTCTACAATCAATCAAGTTTTAGAAAGTGGTATACCCATAGTTTATTATATAACTTCAAAGAAAATAGACTTAAACGACAAAGAGTTATATGTTAGAACGCACAAATTTGGTAATTATTCTTATGATACCTTCTATCACGACAGCGATAGAATTATAGCATTAAATAAAAGAGCAAAATATCAATTTCACTTAATGACAATTGAAAAAGCACTTTATTACTTTCTTAACAACGAACTCGAACCAGAGGCTTGTATGATAATGGATGAGATAGATTCGATAAGCCAAAACAAAAATTACGAACTGCTTGTTGCCCTAATAAATACAAAATATCCTAATAATCTTGTGATATATATATCAGCATCTATAAATAAAGAATATCTTAAAAATAATCTTTCTAAGTTCTTTATGTTAGATATTACGCAGGAAGATTCGATAGTCGACAAAGGAAAGTTTAAAAGAAAGGTTAGTTTAGCGTTTGAGCATACAAATAACTATGTAAAATCTTTAAGAGAAAAGTTGTTATCTTATGCTAATAGACCTCTTAAATACAATCAAACCATTTTTCTAATTCCTTCAAAGCCAGAAATAAGAAAATTACTAAATTCTTCGTTTATTGAAAAAATATATGCTTTCAGAACACCATCTGTTGAAGTTAAGAAATATATTGAAGTTGCGAGAGAAAAGAGCCTTTCTCCTGATGTTATGCTCGCTTTAAGACATAATATAGGTCTTATCGATGCGTTGTCTAGCCACGAAGACAGATCTTTTGTTCTTGAGTTATTTAATAAAGGAATATTAAAAGTGCTTTTTTCGACTAATGTGATAGAAAGAGGTATAAATGTTGTTGCAAATAGTATATTTATCTTTGAAAGCAGGCATGTAAAATGGGATGACAATCAAATAATGAATATGTATGGAAGACTAAATAGAACAGTTGAAGGAAGTAAGAGCGATATTCTTGGAAATTTCTATTTAATAAGCGAAGTAAGAGAAAATTACGACTTCGACAGAATATATAATAGAAACTACATAATAAAATCAGCATTAAAATATAGTGATGTATATTTCTTTTATCTATACGACAAAAACATTATAAACCATTTAATAAATACTTATGACGAAAATAAGTTTGAGGTCTTTAATCAATATAATAAGTATGCTGACGCCATAAAGTTTTCTTTAACGTTAAGCGATATTAGAAAAATATTTAGACCATTTCTAGATTTTGTATCGAATGATTCTTCTAAAGATCCGAGCGCAGATACAAAAGCTATAAATAAGATAGTTTTAAGGTTAGGAAAAAGCAGGACTTTGTTTAACGCCTTAAAATATATCTATTTGACTCTTTATAAAGAAATTATGGATGGTCATTTAGATAAAACAACCTACTTGAACAAAATAAAAACACTGACTTATACATATATAAATGCTAACTTGAAGTTTGCTAATACTAATCTTCACGGACCTCAATTAGTCAAACAAGAAGTGGCTCTTGCAGAAGAAATGTTGAATGGAAAATACACAATTGAAAATATTCCGTCAATATTCGTTTTTGCAAAACAACAGCATTAAATTCCATTTTTCCTTCTCAAAAAATCGTTAAATTCATTGCCCATGTTGTCTTCATAAAATAGGTTTGTATCATCTGTATATTTTATAATAGTTTTACGCTTATTTTTATTTTTAAGATGAGAAAAATATTTCGCATTGTATTCCTTCCTAAGTTCTTCGTTTGATAATACAGCATAAGCTTCATTTATATCTTTGAATATAGACGGATCTACATTTTTGTTTATATCTGGATGATATTTCAACGCTAATTTTCTAAAGGCTTCGTGTATCTCTTCTTTTGTGGCTGAAGGCTTAATTCCTAAAATTTTATAATAATCCTTCATTTTACCACATCTAATAATTCAGATAAATTATTTATATAACAATCAACATCTTCGAAACTATAATTAGTTATTTCGTGAGTTATACATATTTTAGCACCAATATTCTTGACTAAATTATAATCATTTAAGGAATTGCCCACAATTAAAACTTCGCTTGGCTTTATATTATGTTCGTTCATTATTTGCATAATTATAGAACCATCTGGCTTATAGATATTATAACCTGAACCAGTAATAATATAATCAAAAAGATTTTCTATTTTTAGATAATCAAGTTCCTTTTTAAGTCTATATTCACGAGTGTTAGAATACAAGGCAAGTATGAGATTCTTTTTTCTCAATTCGTTTAATACTTCTTTTGCACTGCGAACTAACTTTGGCTTATGAACTTTGAAATAAGCATCGTATATTTTAGCAAAATGGCTTGCAAACTCGTTTGAAACTTGCTTGTTTACACTATCAAAAACCTCAAAAAAACTAGATGCATATAAGGTGGCATCCCAGTCAAAAACTATCATTTTAAATTTGTCATCACTCATTTACAACCTCCCCTATTATAAAATTTGGTGTAATTCTTTTGATTCGTATTTTATACTCTCCTTTATACTTAAGTTTAGCTTCAACTATTATAGGAACATTTATATTTTCTCCATCTATCGGTTTCGCGAAACTATTATCATTTGCTCCAACAGCTATAATTGTACATTTTATAACATCTCCGACCTCCATTGTATCACTAATATAAAATATTTCAAAACATCTTAAAAAGGTTATTCGTCGCTCTCTTCTTCTCTTTCATTATCTTCATCTTCATTAGATTCGTTTTGCTGAGCTCCTCTAAATACGCCCCAGTGTTCTCCTAATTGTGTTTGTCCAGAATCAGTAGATTCTGCTTTTTCTGAAATGTGCATGATCTTCACTCCACTATACGTATGCTTTTTTTGTAAGTTTCCTTTTGAAGTATTTTTAGGTTTTGTAAACAAGTTTAGAAAATCTTCTTTATTGCTACTTATTTTTGTAATTGTTTCCAAAGCTTCTAAATCATTTATCCTTGAAAGACGCTCGGAATTAAACACGTTATCAAGGTCTCCAGTTTTTTGATTAGATTTCAAGTCGTTTGCGTAACTATAAATTACTTTAGCAAATGTATTATTTTTCAATGTTCCAAACGCTGGTATAACTTCATTATTTACAAAATTTATCGCTTTTTCTCTCTCCATTGGATCCTTTATTTCGTTTATAGAATGGTCGAAAGATGATAAAATTGCTATTGTACTTTCTTCAAGGTTATATTCTTTTGCCTTGCTCTTTAATAAATTTTTAACCGTTTCATTTGCTATTTCACGATCTATAATATCTTTTTTAGTTGTATACACGCTCTTAGTTTCAGGTCCATATATTATTTTTACAATATCTCTTTTTAATGGAGGAATTTCCTTCTCATCTATTTCTTGAATTTCTTTTTCTATTTGATCTAATCTTGCGTTATAATGTTCCTTTATTTTTTCGCTAATACTAGCGAATTCATTTTTGTGAAGTTCGTATATTTTCATTGTAAGAGTTTTATCACTCAAATTGTTATATATCATATCATTTATCTGCGAAGAAGATATAAATTCGCCAAGACCAGCATCATTAAACTCTTTTTTAATTTCATTAGATAATGAGTTAAGATTAGTATTTTTAAGATTTTCAATTGTTAATTTATCTGCAACCGAATTTACAAAATTTTCATACTTCCTAACAATTTCTGGATTTTTACTTCTATCTATTCTTTCTTTTAATTCCGATAATGAGCTAACTAAAGAAGTTTTTACAGAATCTAATATTTTCTGGGCTTCTTCATTTCCTAATTTATCAAGGGCGTTTATTGCGTTTTTCCCAGTCATTATTTCAAGTTTAAAATCGCTTATTTTACTTATAACTTTAGCATCTGGATCATCACTAAACATCTCATTTATCAATTGAGAAGATTCTGGATTTATAGCACTATCTACTAATTCGAACTCCTCTCTGTCGATAAGATCGGATATATCATAAACTTTTTTCAGATTTTCTTTTTCATTTAACAGCAATTTCTTTTTGTTATTTAAGTCGGCTAATTCTGAATTTTCTATGATTCTATGTTGTATATAGTTTCCAAGTTTCTTTTCAAGCGTGTATTCGCTAGAAACAACAATAGGCTTTCTTATAATCTTTAACGATTTTATAATATTTTTAAGTTCTCCAGAATCAAGCTCTATTCTTTTGACTTCTGAATTCAACATACTATATTTGTAGGTTAATTCCTCTTCCATCTTCTTATACTGAAGTTTTTGAGACTCTGTTAAATTCTCATCTTGTAACGCATCTTTTATTTTATTTAATTCTTTTTCTGTCTCAACCACTGCCTTTTTCTTTATTCTGAGTTCATTCTCCAACATAGCTTTCGTAAGGTTTATTCTTCCAAGTTCATCACCAGAAGCAAGTTTAGACAAATTATCCAAAACTTGGAACGGAGATGAAATAGCGCCACTTTCTAATAATTTATGTATAGCTTCTCTTGTTGAAATAATCTTTCCTTCTTTTGCTTCAGCTAATTTTAATTCGTCTATTGCTTTTTTATTCAAAGCAGAAAGAACTAACATCTCTGGTGTCTCCAAATAGCTTCTGCTTCTTTCCAATCTTTTCTTTTTCTGAACTAATGCGTCCAAATTTGCTTTCAATATTTTTATAGATTCTTCAGCCTCCGCCTTCGCTTTACGATCGCTTTTAGGATCTTTTAATATCTCCAAATTTTTATTATATTCGTTCATGGCACTTTCAAATTGTTTGTCTAAATCTTTAATTTCCGAGTTATACTGATCTATTAAGCCAATTCCGCTAACTAAATTGTAATTCTTCATCTTTCCTAAAATATCCTTAACCGAATAATACCTTTCTTTAAGGCTTGTTGTGGCAGGATTTACAAATTCTGTTTTTATTGCTTTTCCTATACCGTTTCCTAAAACAGCAAAACGCTCTCTCGCCAGGACAATTTTATCGCCGTTTATTGCTCCACTCAAAAAGTTGGCACTAAGTTCTGGGTCTTGGAGACTTAATGCTGTCGCCATTATGTTTCTAGCATCCATCCTTCCTTCACTCGTCTCCATCATTTTAGCGATTTTCGCTCCGTTGATCCTAGCACCATATTTCTTTTCATAATCTCTTACAGTATTCTTGAAATTATCCTTAGCTTTTGCTATCTTTTTCTCGTTCCCAGATTCTAAGGCATCCTGATAATCTAGATAAGCATCATTTAATTTTTTCATATCTTCATAAGCTTCTGCATTTTTATATCCTCCTTTTTTAGCAATTTCATCTAAAGTCTTTTTCGCTTCATTGCGTTTTTGTTTGGCTTTTTCAAACTTTGATTTAGACGCCTTGCCTGACTTATAAGCCTTTTCTACTTTCTCATACTCCTTTTCTGCTTTGTCATATTCTTTCTTTGCTTCATCATATCCTTCTAATTCCTGAAAACTTGAAACAGAAGTTTTAACATGCAATCCTGTGTCATTTTCGAAATTTTTAAGATTTTTGTTATTTACTTTAAACGTTTTACTTTTCTCATCGAACACAAATCCGTATTTTTCAGCTAATTCTTTTTTAGCTCTTTCTCTTGCATCTTTATTACTTTCTCCAGGTTTCTTTGTCTTTTCTGCGTAAGCATCTAAAACATCATCTGCTTTTCCATATGAATACTCCTCTGGCTTACTTATAGCACCAGCTATAACATTTTTCGTTGCCTGTCTAGTAACATCTAAAACGTTTCCAAGTGCAGTGCCCGCAATTGGAGCAGTCATAACTCCATAAGCAACGTTCTCTATGCCACCAGCAACTTTAAGTGCAGTTCCAAACATGCCCTTAGTTCTTTCTGTTGCAATACTACCAAAAACTTTTCCAACACCGCCTTTTTTCGCTAACGACTTAAGGTAACGACTTCTGTTTTTCTGCATGTTGGAAGCTATTTTTGACATTTTTTGAAGTAACGGCTTGCCGTGCAAACCTTTAAACACGCTTTCTGCTCCTTCCCCACCAACACCTATTAGTCCTCCTATTGATCCCGCAATTGTTCCAAATCCAAAAAATCCAATAATAAGTAATACTAATGAAACAAAAGCCATTATTATATAACCATTTCCCCAATATCCAACAAAATTCTGGCATCCCGCAAGCAAAGCACCACGTGCATCACTGTTGTCTAAATTACTATTAGATAAGGCATTATAAACACTTGTAGCATTGTTACAAACTACTTTAACGTTTCCTGGATTTATAACTATTGTCGATGAAGTGCTATTAAGAGGTGTTGCCGTATATTGCCCGACAGTCGCTTGTACTGCCGATAAGCCAGAACTTCCTAATGCATGAGATATTGCCATCGGCAAGAAGCCAAACCAGAATGAATACAAAAGTAATAATATTAATGGCGCTAAATATATACCAATGAATCCCATTATTAAATTCTTTCCAAATGCTCTGTATTTATAATTTTCAGATAGGTATAAGAAAAGACCAAATGCAAATACAATTCCTCCTATTAGTCTGAATAATAATAAGAATATAACAAAAAGAATTAATATTATCGCAAACAGTATCATTACAAGTCCCGCAAAATCTATTAACAAATTATCAGCTGTGGCAACACCATTTATATTGAGTAGTGGTGGTATTAAATACATATTGTTTGAAGTCATTGCTGAAACAAGCATAGATAGAAACGCGTTAAGTAATATTAAACTAATCATAAATAATATCGGTGATATTATGAATCCTATATACTGAATATATGCTCTTTTCAATTTTTCATAATTATACGCTTCTCTTTCACCGCTTTTTAATGAACTGACATATTCAAGCGAATACCAGTCTATCTTTATAAATCCGTAAACATATAAAATAAGAACCATTATTTCATAAATTACATCAAAGGTTACATTACTTCCGAAAGGACTAAGCATTAAATTTATAGCGGTTTTTAAGATCGAAGCTTCAAATCCAACTGTATATGCCTGTGAAAAAATTAAATATATGAGGCTTGACCCCAAGCATGTCCAAAAGTTTCCAGAAAATATGTTGGCGCCACACGATGGCAAATTTGCACTATAAACTGTTGCGCTAACAACGTTATATTGGCTTGTATTAATGGCTACTTTAGACAACGCAGTTGAAATTCCGTTAGAAACACTAAAGAATACTTGTGTTGTTATTACAAATATAAGACCAATTATTAAAGGAGAAAAGAACGCAAATGCCAATAAGACGAAAAATCTTGTCAGTGAACTGTTTCTTTCAAATTCCTTTGTATCTTCGTGCAAAGTAGGTTGAAAAGTTCTAATGAAATTAAGTAATTCTCTGATAGCTAAAATAAAGCCAAATATAGAAATTATAACCGCAACAAAAAGATCAAACCAGATTAAAGCGATTGGTAGAACGCCATGAATTTTTATTAGGTTTGGCGCACTTGATACAACTATTTGAGGAAAAAATCCGACATAGGCATATAAGACAAATGCTACTAACAAAATAGAAGATGAGCCAAGTATATATTCAAGCATAGCTTTTAGTTTCTTTTCTGGTTCTATGTTCATTTCACTGTATATTTCAAGCAAACCATATGCTAATACTATCACAAAAATAATCAAAACAAAATATGTAATATAGCCAGATACAGGCTTCATAATATTGTTAAAAGTCTTTCCAACAACACTTTGATTAATATATTTTAACGAGCTGTTGGAAATTGTGGCTATTGAATTAGATGCTTGAATCGAGGTGATACTTAAAGTATTATTATAAACAGTGCTTGAATTTGAGGTCGCTGTCGAATTTGCGAGACCAGCAAAACTTATAGTCGGAATAATACTCATTAACAATATAAATATTACCAAAAAACTACTGTTTTTCATACTTCATCATTTATATATCTCTTCATTTGTTTTAAAAAGTCTTTTAAATCTTACTGTATATTTATTTAATAGGTATTATGAATGAAGAAGAAATGATTGAAAAAATTTTAGATAAAGTGAGAATATTAGGGATAAAAAAACCTTCTATCGAAAGCGTTGGATATCTGAGACTTAGCGATATAACTAGTCTTTATGAGCATAAATTGAACGAATATTCGAGCCCAATATATTTCAAAGATGAGAGACTAGAACTTAAAAAAGCATACCTTTTCTTAAAATATTTATTCGATAATTCAAACATCTCTGAACTCGGGCAATTGTTTTCTCCTGACTATCGAGTAAATCTTCAAGCAGAGGTCGTTAATGCGATAAGAGATAGCGAAGCCACAATAAAGAAAGAAATAGAAAACCAAACAAAAGAAGAAAGCATATTATACAATAAAAAGAAAGAAAAAATAAAAGCTGATGAATATGTTGCAAAATCAACTTATTATGCGAACAGAGAAAAAATAAAAAGACAAATAAAAGAATTAAAAAAGATGAATAAAAAGAAAAAGAAGAAAAGATTTATATTCTTTTCTTGAGTATAATATATATGTGATATTATGGTAGAATTAAATACAGTTAAAAAGATGCTAGAAAAAGATTGGTTTGTTATAGTGCCATCGAAGTATACAGATATGGATACTTTTATACAACTTATAAGTGAAATAAGTGGAAACAAGAAAGAAAATATAAGAGTAATTGATGTACCAGGAAGCCTGTTAAAACATAGCGTCGTTATGTTGAGGAAAACGCCACGTGCCATGAAAAGTTTAAAGCTTAATAAAAACGCATTTAAAGGGTTGGTAGAAGTAATTATATCTTCCGATCAAAAAATTTTCTCTATAAGTTCAAGGACACCAAGCAAAGACGATAAGGATTATGTAATAAACTTAGTTATAAAATCACTAAATGAACTTATTGAAGATAAAGAATATATAGAAAAGGAAAATTTATCTATGTATAGATGATTCACATTTCTATTATTTCATTTTCCACTATTCCTCTGACCTTTCTTTTTTGAGCTATTTTCTTTATTAAGGTTCCAAAGTTTAATTTATCAGACCCTGACTTCAAAAACTTTCCAAACCAGAACAATGAATCTTTTGGAAAGATGAATGCACCAGCACTTATAAGCCCGCTTTTAAGAGTAGGCACATGCTCTCTAAACGATTTTATAAACCCATTATCATCCAAGTAATATTCGCCATATTTCTTAACTAACTTTTTACTATTTGACTTATATAAAATTATTATAGGCTTTTTAATGGCATCAAAATATCTTTTGACCTTATTCAAATCAATTGATAAAAGTTTATCATCAAATACTACCATAAGGTCATCTTTTATTTTATCTGAGATTATCACATCGTTTATAACTTCTATAAGGTTTGATTTATGGTCCTTTTGAAGAGAAACAACAGATACATCAGCATTATAGTTTTTATTTTTTAGAAAGTCATTTATTATGCTATAGTTTTTCTTATTAGTTATTATTTTGATTTTATCTAATTTCTCTATAGAAAGAATTTTCTCAAGAATAGACTGATAATTTAGAGTAGATTTTGACTGTGTTAAATGAGCAACAAATATCAGATCCATATCTTTTCACACAATACTATTAATTATGCCCATGTTTAAAAATTAGAAACCTATTTAAACCTTATACTATAATATACTATATGATACTTATGGATGATATTCTCGAAAGAATAAGAACTAAACTGGCAACGGAAGTTGAAAAGGCAAAAGAGAAGTATAATCAAAAAACAACTGTGGAACTCGTTGAAATTGGAAGAAAACTTAAAGCCTTTACAGGGAAAGATGTGTTTGTAAAAATGAATAAAGTTTATAACGAGGTGAGTTTTGATAGTTTTAGTTTAACCACTATTTTAAGTTATATGTTTGGTTATAGTGATTTAATTTATGTACCAGAAAAAGACAAACTTTATGAGAGTTACAGACCAGACCAAATTAAACGATTATTGATCGGGAACGAGGTTCACAGGATAGTCGAAAGATATGCTTCTAGCTTATCTAATTTCGCAGTAGAACAAAAAATGCGTCTTGAAGCGGATGGAGATATTATTGTTGGAAAACTTGATTTAGTAACTAACGATAAAGATACGACATATATAATAGATTTAAAAACAGGGAAGATAGATGAAAATTATGTAACATATCAATTAGGAGCGTATGCTTATTTATATTCGGTAACGCACAAAAATGTTGGTAGAATTGTAGGTCTCGCGATAAATTCTGATAGAGTTTTCAAAGTTGAACTTCCGCCATCAAAAATTGAAAACATAATGTATGATATAATAAAAGCAAAGGAAGAAATAAAAAGAGATTTAGAAGCCAAAAAAGTTTATAGTTTTAACTAAGTTAAAAAGATAGATTTATATATTTAACAAGACATATTAGTTAATATGGAACTAAAAGATATTTTTGCTAACGCATTCGAGGATTTAATATTTGCATCTGGATTTGGATCTATTTCACCAGAATCATTAAAAAATATGCTCAATAAAGATGCTTTTTCGTTTTTGTATAAATATAATTTTGTAAGTGAAAACGAATTTAAGAAATTAAATTCTTATGTTATAAATTACAAAAAAGTAAAAAGTGAGGAAATAAAACTATTGATAAAGGCTATATTTAAAAGATTAAATTTAACAAAAGAAGAAAAAGGATACTTATTAAGTAAAATAAAAATTGATTTTGAAAATCTTATAAACACGATGAAAATAACTCATAACACGGCTTATGAAGTTTTCATATACGCATTAAGTGTTATAAATTCAATTTATGAGATATTCAATGAATGCATAATACCATCAAATATAGTAAAACTGGTTAAAATAAATAGTGAAAATGAAGATGGACTAGAAAGAATATATAATACGCTAAATAACCATAATACCAATCCTAATAATGACTACATAGCGATAAATGAGAACTCTATTTTGATTTCTCCAACAATAGAAGCGAAGGTTAATTCATATTTAATTGAAAAATCAGTGGTGTATGCATCATATTGCTTAAAAAGGTCAAATATGTTTAACGACGAAGAATAAGAAAGGAAAGGTTTAAATACTTTAACTAATATATTATATTAGGTGTGAATATGAATAAAGAAAAAGTTTTTTATTCAAGTGACTATAATATAAATGAACTTATAGATGTCTGGGTAAATCACGTGTTAAGTGGTCAAACTTTTATGGTTGTCGGAGGAACTGGTATAGGTAAAACGCAGTGGGTTTATGAGATTGCCAAAAAGGTTGAAGAAAAAACTGGAACAAAAACAATAGTAAAGGTTTTTCACCCCGCAAGAACTTCAAACACGGACTATGTGATACCTATAATCAGTAATGATGAGATTAAGAAGGCTATAACGAAAGAGTTTAGAGAGTTAGCAAAAGATAAAGATGAGAATGGAAATCCGATAAGAATTATCGCTTTCTTTGATGAATACGATAGAGCCGATGGATTAACAAGAAACGCTCTTTTGTCTTTGATAAACGAGAGAGTTTTTGAAGACCTCGTTCTTCCTCCGACAACATCAATCATACTGGCTGGAAATCAAGAGTATTCAAGAGATACATATGAACTTAACCAAGCAGAAAAAGCAAGAATGCCAATCTATCGTTTTGACTTGAAGGGAATGACAAGAGATAATAACTACTTTAAATATTGGTTAAGCATAGCAAAAGATAAATTAAATATTGATGACAAAATAATAGGTTTTCTTGTAGCAAACCCTGAATATTTGTTTAAAGAGGAGGAAGGTTCTGCAAGTTTTCCAACTCCAAGAACTTGGGAACTTTTAAGCAAGGCACTTCCTTATTTAGAAAAAATATCTGGTGACACAAAACTTTTTATATACCAAAGTTATTTAGGTCTTGAATGTGCTGGAAAATTCAAGATGTACGAAGACTACATACTTTCTATGCCACCAGCAGAAGATATATTAAGTGGCAAATTTATACCAGAAACATTGGATAAACAATACGCTTCATTGCAAGTATTAGCGAGATATGTAAAAGATGAAAAAACGTTGAGTGAAGTTTTAAGATTTATAAAAGAAAAATATGGCGATGAATTACTTTATATATTTATACAAACAACGCATTCCAGCGATAAAATAAAACGTCTTTATTCAAAAATGATCAACAGCAACAAAAATGCTGATATAATTAAAATACTTGCAAAAATTGCTAACGGATTAAGTTATGGAGGTGCTTAATAATGATAATAAAATCAAATGACGAAACAATATACCAAAGAGTTCTTGGTGCTGTAACAGATATGAGTAGAAATCCTTCTGATGTAGTGTTCGCTATGACCCTAATTTCTATACCGATAGTTATAGATGTTAAAAATGATGACGATGAAGTACAAGCGCTTATTTTTACAGATGGACGAGGAATTAAAATTACTGGAAATAACAAAGCAGTAATTTCTATTTTTAATAAACTTTCAACTAAAAACGTATTAAAGCACGAATTAGAGCATATATTGTTAAACCATATTCATAGAGCGAAGGATTTAATTAATTTTCATAAGAATATACCAGAAGAATTTCTTATGGAACTAATAAACATAGCACAGGATTATATAATCAATAAAGACATAGGAATTACTGGATATGGAGGCAAAATTGAAGTAATAGATGATGACTATATGGAAAAGGCTTTTGGATTTAAGCCAGAAGACCTTGAAAGAAAAAGTTTTGAAGAAATCGTGGAAATGATGATACAGAAGAGTGGGGATACTATAGAGGAAATAAAACAGATGGCAAATAAACTAAAAGAACTAATCAAAGACGGGTTTTTCAGTTATGATAATATAACAAAGCATATGAAGGATTTAAATGAAAAAGATTTTGACGATTTCGTAAAGAAAAACGCCAAAAAATTTGATGGAGATTTCAAAAAATATTTAACAAATGTTATAAAAGAGGCTATAACAAACTATGGAACGGGTCAAAGCACCATATGGAGACAATTGGAAGAAATGTATGTAAAGCCAGTTATTAATTGGAAAGCGATACTATATAATGAAGTCAAATCTTACAAAACACACGAAATAGAAGAAAAAGGCGTGAATGTGGTTAATAGAAGATATTATGTTCTTTCTAAAATAAACAAAAACATACCAATACTATTTCAAAAAGAGAAAAGAACCTTTGAAGATGGCTTGATAGCGATAGACACAAGCGGTTCGATAGACGATAAAGAATATTTATCAGAAGTAAGTGAAGTAATAAACTTGATAAAGGAAGAAGGTGGAGTATGGAAAATAGTGCTCTTTGATGACGGAATTGCAAAAGATGAAAACGGAAAGCCATTGATTTTTAGTACAGCAGGAAAGTCAATTAAAGAACTTTATGAAATTCTCTCTAAAAGGACGTATGGAGGCACAAATATAAAAGAGGTACTTGATTATGCAAATTCAAATAGAATAAAGTTTTTAATTCTAATAAGTGATATGATATTTGACTATAAATTGCCAAAATACGAAAATTTTAGAAAAATATTTATTTCAACTCAAAGCAGAAGTAAAACACCAAAAGAAATTGAAAATATAGCAGATGTTGTTGCATATATGGGTTAGTGATAAAATGGATAAAAAGACATTTAGGGAAATTCAAAGACTATTTACATTAAATTTAAAAGGAGTTAGAGATTATAATGAATATTACACATTTATTAGATATAAATTTGAAGATATATATTTAAACGATGAAGAGAGGGAAATATTGAAAAATATAGTAGAAACCAATTTTAATGCAAATTTAGATTTAATAAAAGAATATGTTAGATACTTATCTCTTTATTTAGACAGAAAACCTCTGCCTAAAATTTCTTTTCCTGAACTCATATATGATTATAGTCAAAAAATGTCGATGATAACTAATAGAGAAATAACGCCAATAGATGTAATAAAAAGAAACACGAAAGTTAAAGCTGTTATAAAATCTTTGTCAAAGATAGAATATAGCCAATATTCAAAACCTTTATTTAAATTTTTAGACGAGACGAAAAGTAATATTATGGAAACAAATGAAATTAAAAACTATTTAATTTCAAAAATACCTGCCTATGCACAATATAAATCTGCTCTTTTATCTGAATTTATCTAAATGATTGATTAGATTTATAAGAATATCCAACGTATCATCATCTAAATAATTTATAGTTTCTATTAAATTCCTGCGGTTTTCAATATACAGATTCCATATTTTTTCTGCCAAAGAAACGGCATCCTTTCCCTTTTGCTTGTATGAAAGCATCAAAAATGCTTTTATGAAATAATCTTTATTAACATTATTCTGGAAATATTGCAATTTTTTAACGTCTTCTTTTGTTATCATTTTATCAATAAACTAACAAAAAATCCGTTTAAAAAAGATTTAAATATTTTACTAATAAAGGTTTGTGCTTTGTTATAAAAAATTGTAGTTGTCTTGCTCAGAAAAAGCGAAAGCTTTAAATATCTTTCTATTCTTTTTCTATATTGATGTATATGAGAATACTAATAACAGATTACGGAAAGTATATACCTTATGGTTCTTCATATTATGAGTCATTAGAATTTTTCAATTTTTTGAAAAACAAAAGTGAAGATGTAGATATATTAAAGAAGTTTCTAGTGAGTCCAGTAGAGGGAAGCATAGATGAAGATCAGGCGTTAATTAGAAAATACGACTATATTGTATCTTATAGTCCATTTGACTTTGATTTTATAATAAAATATATTAAGACAACGAAAGTTATTCCTGGTATAATTTTCATAGATCTGTTTAATTTTGCCCGCACAATTGAAAGCAAACTAAGTCTTTTTAGCAAGGAAAGATCGTTATTTAAGAAATTTGTAAAGATACTTCCGTATGTTGAAAGGTATGTCGTTGTTTCAGAAGTACAAGAGGATTCTGTGCATAGAAATATTTATGGAATAGACACAATATACACAATTCCATATGCAAAAGAAAGATACTTTATAAAAAGCGATAAAATATTTAGGGACAAATTTGTATTTACTGGCAGATTGAATAAATCAATAAACAATATAGATATTTTACTAAAAGCTGTGGATTATATAGTGAAAGACACAGATTTTCTAGAATCCCACAATTTGCTTTGTATTCTTACTAACACAGATAACGCAGAAGAGGTTAAAAATAAAATTGAAAGAATGAATTTAAGTGAATATTTTATATTTGTTCCGCCAATTAAAAACTATCAGGAATTACTTGCATCTTTAGGATTTGCGGTTGTTTTACCAGCAAAAGATATAAGAATTAGTAATGTAATAGAGACTATGGCTACAGGTTTGCCTGTTTTAATGCCTGATAAGGAGAATAATGTAAAAATAAGATCTTTTAGTGGTGGAATAAAAGAAAACATAGTTGAAGATGGTAGAAACGGATTAGTTTACGAAGATAACGATTACAAAGAATTAGCAGAAAAAATAATGTTAATGATTTCATTGAATGAACAAACTTATATGGAAATGAGACATTATGCATCTACTTACGCAAGTTATTTCTCATCGAAATACGAGTATCAGAAGATATATGATGCTATGAAGGAAATATACTCTGAAAAAACAAGAGATATTCAAAAAAATGAATTCTCTAAATTATGATTAAAATATGGTGATATAATGAAAGCTTTTACAAACGAAGATTTAAGACTTTATCTATTGAACAGAATATACTATAAAAAATACAGAGATTTAGCAGACTTCTTAAAAGTTGAACTAGGAAAAGATAAAAATTTCGATATATTTGAATATCTACATCAGACAGGTTCAAACGTTATCTTAACAGCAAAAGATTCAGAAGAACTTAATAGGAAGGTTGACGAATACATTAAAAACAAATTCAAACTGATGCATTATAATATATTCAAAAGAATTAAAAGTTATTTGGAAGATAGAAAAATGATTTATTGACGATTTTTAATCTATAATAGGAAACAAAAGAAAAACATTTTTAGAGATTGAAGCATCAAAAATGTCGATAAAAGTGTCTAAGAAACCTTTTTAAATCTTAAAAATAGTAATTAAAGTGATAGCGAAAATAAGGTGTATAAAATGGCAAAAGAAACGCAAAAGAAATTAAGATTAGATGAAAACGGGGAGCCTTATGCAATATGCCCGAAATGTCATAGTAAAATATATTATGTTGAAGAGAAGTATACAATAACAAACCGATTATTTCCTTCTGATGAGAATAACATAGAATGGGAGGCATCAGACGATTACGATGACAGAAAAGATTATCGACTTGTATGTCCTGAATGTGGCAAAGTAATTGCGCAAAATGAAGACGAAGTGCTAGATTTATTTTTAGAATAAAGAAAGCCCCTTTTAACTATAATATTTATTTTATAAAGAAGGCGAAGCGACTTCTAACTCTCTTCCACATTTAGGACATATTAAGTCTGCATCCTTTCCATATTTCTTTTCAAAGCATTCTTTATGAAACGCAATATCGCAGTGTTTGCAATAATAAGCTACATTATCAACAAGAAAATCTATAACTTTTCCGCATATTTCACAAGATAGATCTTCGTTTTCTATATATAAAGCAAGTTTGTTAGCTCTGGCTATTAACTCGTAATCATAATTATTGTTTAAATCTTCCATAATTATTCGCTATTAAAGGCATTTAAATTTGTTTTGACTAAACTCTTTTAAATAAAGATTTTCTATCTATTATTATGGAATATATAGATTCTATAAATAAATCTTGGATAGAAATTTTGATGGAGCCGAGTAGTAAAATTCCTTTGATACTTCCAAAGACAACAGCATTAAAAGACTTGTTTAACACATTAGAAGGAATAAGAAAATTAAACGTCTCCTTTGACAATCTTAAGATAAACTTTTATGAACTAGATCTGATACCTTTGCAAAATGCAATATTTGATCGCAAATACGAAGAAGTTGAAAAATTGAAAAGAGAAATAAAATCAAAACTGACAAAATACGTTAGCGAAACCGAACTTGAAAAGATGCTGTCCAAATACATTTCGTTAATAAGAAAATTAAATGGCTATACATTAGGAGATCTATATAAAATAGAACAAGATATAGAAGGAATGGATGATGAAGATTTTGATAATATGTTTAGTAAAGAGAATATTCTGGAAGGTCTAAATGATATAATAGAGGCTATAAGACAAGAAGGTATTGTTGAAAAAGATGTTGGAAACGAACAAAATATTACTTCAGAGTTTAAAGAAATTTACGATAAATATTATTTTGAAGTAGTAAAGGCAAAAAATATTGTAGATTTTCTTTCCACTATATTAGATTAGATATATTATTTTTCAAAATCTCTTTTCAGTTTTATAAGTACTTTTATGATATAATTTTCTGGATCAAAATTTAGAGTAAACTCTTTTATATCTCCAATGGACATTTTTTCTATTTCCTCCTTACTTAGTGTTTTAAGTTCTCCGTCTTTTCCAACAGCTTCTATTACAAAGAAATCTGACCTTCTCAGAATGCCTTTAATTATGTTTATATCTTCGGTTTTGAATTTACTTGTCATGATAGCACAAAATTTTATATAAAAACTATTTTAAATATATAATCACGTGTTAATTGTGATGAAATGAATAGCAAGTATTATATAGACATTGAAGATAATATAAAAATTGATTATGACCCTTCACGCAAAGATAAACGATACAATCTTACACTTGGAAATTTAAGCACAACTGGATGGTATTGGAGTTCTGATAACGCTGATGACTTGCTTGGATTTTTTATTAGAAACGTAAATTCTGATTTTGAGTATGATTTTTTACGTGAAATCTCTGAAAAAGCAGACTTTGCTAGTTTTAAAAAAGACTTATTAAAATCGGCAAGTAAAGGAGGAGGTTTGTATGAGATTTCTGGAGATAATGGAGTGTGGAATTTTACCTCAAACTTAGATTATATAGATTATGAAATAAATGAAATAGTAGAATCAAGAAACTTAAAATTAAAAACTCCATTAAAAGATTTCATAGATAAGATATATGATTTGATAGATATTAATTATGAAGACTTTGAAAGGAAATATAAACAAAGATATATAAAAGAAGTTTCAGATGTTATAAGTAAATCTAACGATTTTGAAGATTTATACGGAAAATTAGACTTCTATGAAAAGAGCAAAATAAACGACTATCTTAAAGAATTTATAAATAATAAAATAGAAATTGCGATTGAGAAAGTACTTAATGGTGAGAAATAAATTTCAATCGCTTACAATTTTTATCTTCTTCCAATTTAAGAAAGCAATAGCATCTTCTTCATTATCCGTTATTGTACCATAACATTCTGGGCAAACCCATACATTAAGATTGTTGTCAAAATCAAAACGATCTAATTCTTTGTACTTGCCATCTTTGTCCATTTCATAATACATAACTCCACTCTGGAGATTTAAAAGCGTATCTATCTTTGCACCGCAATGTGGGCAAAACACTTTTTCATTATCTTTTTTATTCACAAAATCACCTACTAAATATCTTTTTTATCTTTTAAAAGATTTTCATTTTAACATCGCTTTAACCATGGCAACATTAAAATCTGTCGAATAATCAGTTAGCATTTTTTCTAAATAATCGAAAGCCAGTAAGAACTCATAGTCTGTGCCAGCATAATACTGTTTAAGTGAAGAAACCCAAGATGCAAGAGCATTAAAAAACGCTCTCCTCTTTTTATACCTGTTTGTGCTTAATAAACAATCTATTACATCTTTTTCATATTTAAACTGCCCGTTTGTAATATAACACATATTTTTGAAAAATTTAGCCAAATTATAGACATTTCTATAAACTTCACCGATACGACTAGCACCCTTTAAGAAGATTTTAGGAACATTGTTTAATACATAAAGAGCGCGATTTTGTTCGTCCTTATTAAGCAAGATATAGTATTTTCTAGCACAATCTGTAAAATATTCAAAATCTTTAATCAGATATTTATATGGTGGCGTGCAAAATTTTGATAAATATTTATCTACATCGTCAATATACTCCATATAACGCGCATATAACCAATAATTACTTCCAGCATAACTTTGTACTATGTAATATGAGTTAGGCATAATTGAAAACAATAAAAATAATTTCTCATTTTCCGAAATTTCTGATTTTTCTATCTCATCTCGTACTTTCAAAAAATCTTGTAAAACTTCAAACCCGTCCATTTTTATCTAAATATTATTTAACTAAGAAAATATTTAAGTCTTTCTATCTCACTCTTTCTAAGTTTGTTACTTTATAAGATGCTTTGCCACAGATGTATTAAATTCTTCAGATACTTTGCTTAATAAATTTTCTATATTATCACAAAATGTAAATCTAATATCACGATCTCTCTCATCATAATTTTTTATATCATTGAGCACAGATACTAGACTATTAAAAAATGCTTTACGAAGTATATAAGTGTTGGTATTTACTAAATCACGTGCTACATTCTCGTTATATCTAAACATTCCATCTGTAATATAGTGCATAAGTTTAAAGAAATCATATAACTCGTTTATATTTGTACGCAGGTCTTCAATATACACGCTTTTTCTCAAAAATGTTTTCGGTAGTTCATTCAATAAATCAATAGAGTGCATTTTTTCGTTTTCGGTTAAGTAGTCTCTGTAAAAAATTTTAAGCGGGTCTTTCACATAATCAAAACGCTTAATTTTTCCTTCAACTATGCTGTCTAATAATTTTCCTACAGATATTTGATCTCCTAAAATATTATAAATTTCTATTAGACTCTTAACATTGTTTTTAATATATGGCTTTATAATGTTATTGTCTGAATAGTCATTTATAGGAAAGTATAACTCATTATTGTTTATTAAATCTTGCAAAGTGAAGCCAATAGATGAAAGAAAGAGTTTTTCATTTTTTGGCATTTCATTATCGTTTAGTTTATATTGAATTCTAAGTAATGCATCTATAAGTTCATACTCGTCCATATTTATCAGTTAATATTATATATGCAAAAATATTTAAAGTTTATTATTAGATGACTTGCATTTTAATTTTGTTTTTTACTTGAGTAAAGACTTAGCCATAGACTCGTTAAAATCGTCTGATATATCGCTTAATAATTTTTCTATGTTCTCACAGAAGGCTAATTCTACTTCGTCTGAGCGAGTCTTTTTATCTAAAATGAGTTTTTTCCTTAAAGTATTAAAGAACGCTTTATGGCGTGTGTATTTATTCGTGTTCAATAATCCATATGCAACTTTTTTGTTGTATTTAAACTTCTTATCAGTAATATAATACATAAGGCGGAAAAAATCTAATAAATTATCTATATTTAAAAACAAATCATCAAGATTATAACTATTATGTAAAAATCCTTTCGGAACTTCATTAAGCAATGCGATAATGTGTGACTGCTCGCTTTCTGTTAGGTATTCATTAAAAAAGATTTTAAGGCTATCTTTTATAAAATCAAATTTATCGATTTTTCCCTCGATCACATCGTTTAAAATCTTGTTCACAGATATTTTATCCCCCAAAATAGTATAAATTTCATTTAGACTTTTTATATTATAAGTAAAATATGAATTAACACTGTCATGCCAATCTTTCAAATCTGAAAAGTCTATCTTATTGTTGTCTATAATATAATATTTACTAAGTCCGACTGATGCAAGAAACAATTTTTCATTTTTTGATAATTCTTCGTCTTTCGCATTATTTAACATTTGTGAAAACGCATTTATGAAGATTGGATTATTCATATTTACCGATAACATTATGATTATAAAAATATTTAAAGGTTTCTATTAAATTATTCGTCGGGAAGCGGAATTACCGCTATTGGAAACACATCCCAATTCATAGTTTCAGGGCTTCTTATATGAAATGCTTTCAATAATTGCTTTTGTGTTTCAGGTATCAAATCTGAAAAGTATATTGGAAAGTTTTCCATATCTTCCTCTAAATCTATATTTTTCTCCGTTCTCTTTAATTGTTCTTTTTTCATATTATCACGAATATATTTTGTTTTCCAGATTTAAAAATGTTTGGATTAGAAACATTTAAATATGAGTAAAACGGAATAATATTGAAGCGAGGTGGGGTAGTCTGGAGTGCCCGCCGGGCTCATAACCCGGAGAACGATGGTTCAAATCCATCCCTCGCTAATCAAAAACAAATACAGATAAACATTAAATGTGCTTTTTCAGATTTCCCCCTATTCTCTCTACACACCAATTTTTGGTATCTATGTTGTGTTCTCTTAAAAAATAGTCACTGATTCGCAGAGAAATTTAATTGGTAAAGTATTCCAGGCGTAGTTATTTCTTTATTACTTAAATAAAAGTCTGTAGCCATTATATATTGAGTAATACCTGCTCCAACGTATCCCGCGACAATTCTTATCCTTAATTTATGGCACATAAATTCAGATATAGGCAAACTTGCATTCACAAAAGTTGTTTGGGCATTAATATTTCCAGAAGCGTTGTAAGTATTAAAATAAGCTCTCAAAACCGGTGTTTGATTTTCAAGTAATTCTATATATATTTGATAATTATAAGGAGATATTAGTTTGAAATTAAGGTATGAGTCATTCACTAAAAATGGAGACGATGTTAAATTGCCTGGAGCAATTGCAAAGCCACCTCTAAACGTTCCGCCAGCAAAATTAGTATTACCATATCCGCTCCAAGGTTTTTCATAGTACTCGCCTTCCTTATTTGCCTGTGTTAAATTCAACGGAGCGTCTCCAAAACCGGTGCCTGTTGTATTCCAATATTCGTATGTTCCTGTTGAGAAGTTCCCGTTAGGTATGTATATAATTGAAGCGTTTGACGGCAAACAAGCTGGCTTTATTATTTTAGTTGAATTGGAGTAATTTTTGGAGATATTCAAACTAGGTTTTGTTTTATTAGCAAGAATGCTGTTGCTTAAAGTAGTTGTATTATTTACAAAGACCTTTGGTGTATTAGGTGTAACATTAGAAACTTTCAGGTAGGTGTTTACTTTATTATTCGAGACTAAAAAATAAACTAAAACAACAACTACTAACATTACAAGTATAAACGCGCCTAAGATTCTTGCATCCACACTTATATAAATCAAAAAAAGTTTAAAATATTGTGAAAGTTATTTAAACATTAACATTTATATTTAATTGATGCGATTATGAATAAATCAACTAAAGATTTGATAAGTATAGTTAGTGAATTTGGAAAAAATAGAAATACAATAGAAGCTGAAATTATACGACAATGGTATGATAAGTTTGAAGGATGGAAAACTTACAATGTCGAAATAAAACAAGGAAATGATGTAGAAAGTTTAATTAATTCAATTTTAAATAAAGAAAGTTTGAAAAAGATAGAGCCTGTTTACAGCGCTGAAAATAAGAAAATAGGATATATATTTAGTTTGCCAGATAGAAAATTTGTCAATGAGAGCGAGACGCATAAAGAAAGAGTTATAGTTATATTTTATAAAACTAAATATGATTATTTGGAGGTCGATTAAATGATAGATGAAAAAAGATAAAAATAGAACCATTGGAAGCGTCATTCCAAATAGGATTCAAATACGGAAAGAAGGAGGGAACAGTTGTTATAGACGACGAGTTTGATAATGGCGTAGATGCATATATAAGTGATGAGAACTTTGAATACACAGATGAAGAAGAAAACGAAATTATTCGTTTAGTTTTCGAAAAATTCTTAAAAGAGTTTTCAGAAAAGATGAAAAAAGATGTAGAATAAAAAGTGATATAATGTTGGTGGCGATTTCATTTGTGGCATCAAGCGTTCTTTCTGGTAGTTATACTGTTCCGCAACCATTTTCTTTTATAGTTGCCATTCTTATAATAGGTCTTACTCTTTGGCTTGGTTTTGTCTTTATAAAAGATATTATTAAGATAATTCTTGTCCTTATAATTCTTTATCTACTGGCTTCTATCGGATATAGCTTTTTTACAACGGGTCAATTAAGCTTAAACGGAATAGCCTCCTTTACCACAAGTATATTAGATTTCTTTAAATATATTATAGGAATCGGACATTCTGTGAGCAACATTAGTACGAAAGTATATAATGTAAGCAGGTCGATTTCTTCATCAAACACAGTCATAAATTCTGCAAATATTACAAACGCTACGCAATAATTGTTTTTACCGAAAAATTTAAATATCTAATCAATACGTATTATGACTATAACAACGTGAAGAAAATGGATGGTGAGGATAACACAAATGTTATGCTCGGAATAGAGCACGAAGAAAACAAAGAAACAGACACATCTAATGACATATTCGAACTTATATTGAAAAAATCAAGAAACAAAAACGAATATAAGAAGTATGTTGAACTTGCAGGATTGCTTATTTTGAGCTATAATAAAAGACTTGGAAACATCAGTGTTGCTGAAAAAACGGTATATGAACTCATAAAAGAAACAGAAAACGTAAATGATTTAGTCAATCATTATATGGCATTGAAAAATGAAGAGAAGGCGAACGCAGATAAGAGTGCAGAGAATGCAAAGGCAAGGATTGCAAACATGTTGCTAAACGATTACAAGCGCAGGTTTGGAGAGGGAAAGAAGGAAGCATATAATGTTCTTGTTTTACAAACTTGGATAAGTAAAGTAGACGATATAAACGAACTCACAATACTAATGGATAACATACTAAATGTGAGAGATAAATTAGGCAATTCATGGGATTATGAAACTCACATAATACCACTTCTTATTGAGAAAGCATTCTCAACAGAAGAACTAATGGATTATACTAATTCCATAACAAACCTAATTGTTGGACTCGCTAAAAAGTTAAAAGACAATTATTTAGCGGTTATGACAGGAGTAAAGATATTAGAATTTGCTAATTCTCCAAGCATAATTAAAGGTTACATAAGGGATATGGTAAAGGAGAATAACAAAAAAATAACTCAATTAAGCGCAGAAATAACTTTGATAAATTCGAATACGGTTTCTAAAATTAAGAATGTTGCAAAGATAAGGGCATTAAACCAGCAGATCGCTGAACTGCACTTGCTAAACGAAGAATTGATGAAAGGTATTGACCCGAAGGAGCTTATGCTAGAAGGAACAAAGAGATAAAAAAGGTTTAATAAGAATTTTTAAATTCATCGAAATAAATAAAAATTATGAATTCTTTGAAACTAACTAAATTAAAGCCTTTTCTAAACAAAGTAATAGAAGGAGATTGCTTGGATATTATGCCTAAAATTCCGGATAAATCAATAGATATGATTTTAGCCGATTTACCTTATGGAGTAACCCGCAACAAATGGGATAGTATAATACCGCTCGACAAATTATGGGCTGAATATAAAAGAATTATAAAAGATAATGGAGCAATAGTTTTAACAGCAACTCAAAAGTTTGCTTCTCAATTGGTTATGTCTGAACCAGATTTGTTTAGATATGATTATGTGTGGGTAAAAAGCGTTGCTTCTGGTCAATTAAACGTAAATCATCAACCTTTAAGACTGCATGAAATGGTACTTGTTTTTTATAAAAAACAACCTACATATAACCCACAGTTTACACAAGGTAAGCCTTATTCAATAATGAGAAAAGTCACTTTTAAAGGCGAGAGTTATAACAAACAAAAAGATAGTTTTAAAATAAACACTGGATATAGGTATCCAACATCTGTTCTTTACTTCCCTAATCCAAGAATTAAAGGTGGTCATCCGACCCAGAAGCCTGTAGAACTTTTCAAGTATTTAATAAAAACATATACAAATGAAGGCGATGTGGTTTTAGATAATGCTATTGGTTCTGGAACGACAGCAATAGCTTGTTTGGAAACTGGGCGTAATTTCATAGGAATTGATATTTCTAAAAAATATTGTGAAATGGCGAGAGAAAATATAAGAAAATATAAATTGAAACAAAAGGCAAAACATATTTAAACTTTTTATAATATAATTAAAATATGGACGATGAAATTGATTACGATTATTTAAATAAGGCTATAAGCAAAGTTCGAAGTGAAGCGTATAATGACCCTGAATATGGGTTCGATGATGATTGGCAAACGTTTATGTCTAAGATGATGCTTTTAACGCCACAAAGTCAAGGCGCAAGAATACAAAACTATATTATTAAAACTAAAGGCTGGGAAAAAGTGCCATCATCATTGGATAAAGGAGATGCAATAAACGAGTATGGTGAATACGTTGAAATTAAAACAAGTGTTATAACATCGAGTAATCCTTATGTAAATATTGTTCAAATAAGATTATGGCAAGAAATAGATGGCTATCATGTTTTCGTAATAGATGCTACAAACGATTTTGAAACCGTAGAGTTTAAACTTTCAAAATCTGATATGATAAACGAAGTAAAGCAAATTGGAATTTTGGCACACGGAACAATTAACGCTAACAAATTAAACACAAATAAAGAACAGGCAATACACTTTTTATGGGGAGATAATCCGGTATGCAAGAGATGGTTAGCAAAGTATAAATATGGCTCTTTTCCTTAATTTGTGATGCATTGTTTTTAGCGAAAACCTTTTAAATCTTTAATAGTATATATTTTTGATATTAAAACTGATGAGGTGCTACGATGGGTGGTGAAAATAAAAATCAAGATAAATATTTTTATCTTACGCCAGATGGAACAATGATGTTCGTAATACCAAAAACTCTTTTAGAGAAATATTCGTGTGAAGAACTGACGGGAGGAATAGCAAAAAATCAAGAAGATTTTGAGCGAGGGACAAAACTCGAACAAAAAGAACCAAATGTGCCTTTAAAAGTGAGTGCAACTTATGATCTTAATAAAATACAAAAAATTTTGAAAGTAGCGAAAACAATTGGAGCAACACACGTAACAATTAGTCTTGAGACAGACGAGCCGATAAGAATAACAGCAACAAACGATGAAGGAGAGACCATTGCATTTTGGATTGCTCCGTTTATAGAAGATTGATGGTGATTTTATGGATATAGAAAATTTTCATACAAAATATGGATCAAAATTGGATGAACTTGGATTTTATACAGATGGAAAACTTAACCAAGATGAAAAAGGAAACTTATACATAGAATACAAGAACTTTAAAGAAGATAG
>Ga0208151_100164_pt1 | contig 35249 bp, 35 predicted proteins | sample ECH_Bhost_MetaG_FD_187130 | JGI IMG/M metagenome (GOLD analysis project Ga0208151, IMG submission 187130) | Hot spring microbial mat communities from Yellowstone National Park, Wyoming, USA - ECH_B host_MetaG (SPAdes) (version 2) | ecosystem: Environmental > Aquatic > Thermal springs > Hot... | reverse complement strand
TTCCAGGCTGCAAGCCTGTGATATAGGTATAAGCATTTCCGCTGCTATCTGTTGTTGCAACACTAGGATTAAATTTTACCGACTGGTTTGCTGTAAAGTTAATTGTTGCACCACTTATAGGGTAGCCGAGGAGCTTAACGGTAGCAATTAGTTCATCAGGTATGCCGATTGTTGCTGTTGAGTTTGCTGCACTTATACTAATACTAAGCGTTGTACCCGCAAGCAAAGGCGAAGCATGCGAATTGAAATTGCCAACATATGTTTGCCTCTGACCAGAGGTGCATGTTGTTACATTACCACTTGGGCAGGGGATTGCACTAAGGTAGAGCTTGCCAGAAACCAACGTGCCTGTTGATATTGCTGTTGTTGGCAATGTTACATTGCATATAATCGCACCGCCCGGCAACACATAACTAGGCAGGCACTTACCATTTACAGTTCCTATACTGCTTATGTTAATGCTAACCTGCGGATTTAGTATAGGGTATTGCTGCGTATTTGTAAGAAACAATGCAATTTTAGAAGAAATAGAGTTTGAACCAAGGATCATGTCTTGGCAATAAGCACCATATGCGAAGGAGCATGTATTTGGAGCAATTGCAGATGGCGCAAATATAAATATGTAGAGAAGTACTGCAACGATCAAGGCAAGGAATAATGCCCATCCATATACAAGAAAGTATTCTAAGGTAGACTGGCCTTTTCTACACTTTTTAAAATCTTTATAAGCAGATATTTTGCCAATCATTTAATAGCCTGCAAAGCTTATGATTTTTATTGAGTACTTCTACTATTTAAATTTATCTAAAGACACTTTTTGGATATTCTAATTGTATCACACAGCAATTCAGTTTCAGAGTTTTCTCTTTGATTAGATTCTTTCTTAGAAGGTGTTCTATGACCAAATTTTGCATCTCTATTTTAAAAGAAAATATAAGGCCCACTTCAAACAATCTTGCCCACCTTTCCTTTATTTTCTGTTCTACAAGTATTTCGAGTTACATTAGCTCAAAAGTTCAAAAATTGAACGCTGGGGGTGGGAATCGAACCCACGGAGGCCATTTCTGGCCAAACAGCTTAGCAGGCTGCCGCCCTTTAGTGGGAATAGCCTACCACTAGGCGACCCCAGCATGCAGCAGGAGCTGGCTTTGCAAATATATAAGCGCATAAGGTTTACTAGGCTTCCGCTCTGCTCTGTATCCCCAGAGCATAGCCCTTTGTACGCTTACGCTATATACTTAGGGTTGCTCCTTCCGGCCTGGCCCGGTTCATATATAGGACCACCACTAGAGGCAAAGCTTCATCACTTCAGCCTAGGCCTCATGTGCCTATATATCACTAGCCAGCATGCGGCCCGCCTAAGGGGATTTGCGGTGAGGGAAACCCCTAGCTTCCCGCCTTCCTGCTGCAAGTATATTGCTCAGCAAAACATTAATAAGATTTCTAAAACCTCTAGAAGGTTGTATAAATTGAAACAAAAAGATAGACAAAGATTTTTATACTTTGTATAGAAGTATTCATGTGCAAACAAAATTTATTGTTGTACTTGGAAGCGTAATGAGCGGCCTAGGCAAAGGTGTCGCAACTTCTTCTATAATGAAGGTTCTCTCATTCTATGGCTATAAGGCAATTCCGATTAAGTTTGATGGCTATCTCAATTATGACTGTGGAACAATGAACCCATATAGGCACGGCGAAGTATTTGTTCTTGATGACAAAAGCGAAGTGGACATGGACTTTGGTATGTATGAGCGCTTCCTGGGAAAAAATCTTAATGGTGATCTCTCTATAACAGGTGGCAAGCTCTTCAGCGAGATAATAACAAAGGAGAGGCGTGGTGATTATCTAGGTATGGATGTACAGATAATACCGCACCTTACAAACCTCATTATAGAAAAGGTAGAGAATGTTGCAAAAAAATATAAGCCCGATGTACTTGTTATAGAAGTTGGCGGAACTGTTGGTGATATTGAGAACAGCTACTTTATTGAGGCAATGAGGCAACTTGCACTCAAGCACAAAACGATCTTTGTAAATGTTACTTATGTGCCTAAGCTGGGTGTAGTTGGGGAACAAAAAACAAAACCTACACAGTATGCTTTCAAAACCATAATGGGAAGCGGCGTAATTCCAGATTATATATTCTGCAGATCAGAGGAACAGATTACAGAAAAGACAAGAAACAAGATCTCTATGTATACAAATCTAGAACCTGAGAGGATAATAGATGATTCAGACCTTGGAACTATATATGAATTGCCCCTTCATCTAATGAAGCAAAATTTTGACAAGCTATTGATAAAGGACTTGGGCTTAGAAAAAAGAAGCTTAGACAAAGAAAAGGTCAAGAGGTGGAGTGAGATTGTTGAGAAGATAAAAAATCCAGAAAAGAAAGTTGAGGTAGCGATCGTAGGCAAATATACAGAGCTTAAAGATGCTTATATTAGCGTGAAGGAAGCGCTTGTGCATGCTGGTGCAGCTGTTAATGCTGGAGTTAATATAAGGTGGATCGAATCAAGCGATTTAGAAAGTGGTGATTTAAGCAAGCTATACGGAGTTGATGGAATAATAGTGCCTGGCGGCTTTGGGAGTAGGGGTATAGAAGGTAAGATAAATGCAATAAGGTTCGCAAGAGAGAACAAAATACCCTACTTAGGTCTTTGCCTTGGCATGCAGCTCATGGTTGTAGAGTATGCAAGAAATGTGTGCGGCTTAGAAGGCGCAAACTCGACAGAATTTAACAAGAAAACGAAGTATAATGTTGTAGACCTTATACCTTCTCAGAGAAAAATAAAGATGAAAGGGGCAACAATGAGGCTCGGCGCTTGGAAGTGTAAGATAGTAAAGAAGGATTCGATTGCATATAGAGCATATAATAAAACGTTAATATCGGAAAGGCACAGGCATAGGTATGAGGTAAATAATACTTATAAAAGAATCCTTGAAAAGAACGGACTTGTAATATCCGGCCTAACAACAGACGACAAGCTTGTTGAGATTGTAGAATGGAAAGACGGCTTTGGAATAGGTACACAGGCGCATCCTGAACTCAAATCGAAGGCTGAAAAACCTGCGCCACTCTTTGTAAGTTTTCTAAACGCAGCAATCATGAAAAGAAAGATTTGAATAAAGCCATACCTTGCTTTAACCCCGCTTTTGATGAACCAGCACCTCTTACATGAAATATATAAGGAACTTCGGCAATTTTCAAATCTTCACTCTTTATGCACTTTAAGAAATCGAAAAGGATTTTATAGCCTTCACCAACAAACCTTCTCTCGTTTGCTCTGTATACGTTTTCAAAGAGCTCTTTCTTTATACCAAAATATCCGGAGAATATATCATTGCATCGCGCACTTCCTTTCAAATAAAGCACAAGATAACCAACATATATAAGTAAGCGCGAGATTACCCTTCTATACAAAGCCCAGTTCTTTACGCTTGCCCTTGTGGCCACAACAAGATTATAGCCTTCATCAAACTTCCCCTTTATCTCTTTTATAACTTCAAACGGGTGCTGCATGTCGGCATCCATCACTATAACATATCTAGTTTTACTAGCCAATATGCCATCGATCACGCTTGCTGTAAGACCCTTCTTTCTTCCTTTTCGCTCTAAAAGCCTAACATTCCTGTTTTTTGAGCTTATCCTTTTAACAATGTCTATAGTCCCATCGGTTGAGTTGTCATCGGCAACTATTATTTTTATTTTAGGATAATTCTTTAGTATTGCATTTATGAGCTTTTCTATAGTCTCTTTTTCGTTAAGCGTGGGAAGAACGACTGTGATCTCCTCAAAACTTTCTTTCATTCTTATCACGCTGGAAAAGCTCGGCATATATTATAATTGCACTAAGCCAAAGGCCTATTACAGGAAGCTTATATAGAACCTTTCTCAGAAGTTCAAGCTCCTTCCTGCTTATTGCATTAAACAAACCCAAAAGGATAGGGTAGATAAATATAATCGCTATTAATCCAAGGAGCAGCTGGTATGTTGCTTTGATATCAAGAAACACAATAGGTATGAAAAGAATTGCTAGGACGAGATTTGCAATCACTATGCCCACGAAGTTGAACTGAATCTTTATTTTAAGAACCCGCCTTATAAAATTGAGATAAAGAATATCAGCAACAATGCCGCCAATATAATATAGTGCTATTATCAATCCGGTTACACTAAGAAACGGGACTAGTATTAGAAGAGATATTAACTCAATCACGCTTGTTGCTACACCGTATTCAAACACTTTTTTAATATACCCTGCGCTGACAGCAAGTAAAGATGCGAAAGAGGCAAAAAGACCAAGAAGTATGCCGAAACCAATAAGTGCCATATATAGTGAAGTGCCCTTGTATGTGCTTGTAAAAACAGAGATTACAAGTGCGTTTGAAAATACTACTATATAGATAACTATAGGTATTGCAAAAAGTAGGCCAAAGTAGATTGAGTAATTATAAAATTTACCTAGCCTCTCTTTTATCTCTTTATTAGCTATAACAGCTGAGAACATAGGTATTAATATAGCACTTATAGAACCTGTTACAAGATCTATATATGTACCAATCTTGGAAGCAACACCATAAAGGCCAACAACACTTGGAAGGAAGAAAATGCTAAGGTAAAGCACGCTAAAGTTGTTTACAAGGCTACCGACTATGCTAGAGGTTGTTAAAGGTATGGAAAAGCCTAGCATCCTTTTCACTTCACCGATTACATTGCTAAATCTTATGCTACTGTGCTTTGTAATTCTCAAGATCTGATATATAAAGCCGAAAAATAGGCCGAGCATGCACCCAACAATTGCACCGAGCGCGCCATAACCAAGAAGAACCAAAGAAATGCTAAAAGCTGCTTGGAACGATATATTTATTACTTGCGCAATTGCACTACCTTTACCATCAGCAAAGCTAATTAGTATATTTCCACCAAGACCGAAAAGGGTAGAGAATATAAGGTACATCAATGAGAAGTATACCACCGAATTATTTACTGTGCTGTGGAAAAAGTAGTATAGAATTTGCTTTATGAATAGGGAGCTTACAAGAACAACAGCCAAGATTATTATTAGTGTTATTAAGAGTGCTACGCCGAGCATATTTTTTATTCTTTCTTTCTCACCTCTTAGTGAGAGCTCTGGTATGTATTTATTTAGGTATTGACCTATGCTTATGCTACCAAAAGCACCTATAAATCCAGCCATGCCCATTGCAATTGTATAAATGCCGTAGCCCGATGGACCAAGAAGCCTTGCGACTATTATGAATGTTAAACCACCAACTATTATCGAGAAAGCCTTGCTAAAAACTATAAAAGTAGCAACGCTAGCGCTGTTAACACCAAGCTCTGTCGCATTGCTACCTTCATATCCGGGCATTATATAACCTAATATTTAACGAAATGTTTAACATAATCAAGTATAATATTAATAAGCCCTTCTATTAAAGGTAGGCCTTTAGAAAAATTTCTTAAATCTCTAATAAACTCATTTCCTATCAAATGCATTAGTCCAATGATTATAGGATATGCAAGTAAGCTAATAATTGATCCTACAATTAAGATAAGCCAAACATTATGCAAAAGAAGAAAAGGCAATATTATAAGCGCAAATATAAGATTTGCAAAAAATATCTTTGCTATATGCATTATTGCGGGCCTTATGTTGAAAAGATTTTCAACCCCTCGTATAAATAAAAAGTCGTTTACTAAACCCCCTATTATAAAGAGGCTCAATATTACACCCATAGCCTTTAAGTAAGGAATTAACAAAAGAAGCGCCATTAATTGCACGATTACCGAAATTGTATTGTATTTTAGCACTTTTGTAACATAACCTTTACTTACTATGAAGCTTGATGTATACAAAGCAGGCAAGCCGATAGCAACACCAATAGAGATAAATAGCAAGTATAAAGGAGCAAGATTATATTTATCAGTAACTAATATGTAGAATAGGGGCTTTGCAAATATGCCTATATATATTATTACTGGGAGACTTACCAATAAAGAGTATGAGATCACCTTGTTGTAAGATCTTTCTATCTTTTTACCCCTTGCAACTATAGCAGCAAATGTAGAAAGTAGCACCACCGAGGTTGTACCATAGAAAATCTGAATAAGGTTAAACCCCTTCATTGCTGCACCATAGTTACCAAGTATGACGGATGAGGCATATACGCCCAACATTATTATTCCAAAATTTAGTATTCCGTTGTTTACAAAGTTGTTGGCAGCTATAGGAAGAGAAAAAGAAAGCACGTTTTTAATTTTGCTAAAACTAGGTCTAACAAACCTTAGGCCACCAAAAGGCCCCATCGCTCTTTTAATGTAATAGGCTGTCAAAAGCAAGCCAACGAGGTAAGCCAACAGCGACCCAAGAAGCGCACCATTGTAGCTTAGCCCAATAAGTACGAACAACACACTTCCTGCCAGATTAACTACCTGTACTATTATTATGCTATGTGCAGCCCATTTGCCCCTCCCAAAGCTAACAAGTGCAGGATATAAAGCACCATAAGTCATGGAAAAGAATAAAACAATTGAAGCAATAATTACAGTCAATACATGCAATGACTGGGAACGAAAGTAAGAGGCGATCAGTCCGCTTGAGACAATACCAACTAGCATTAATAAAAATGCAACGGGAAATAGAATAGAGTATCCTGTTGATAAGACCCCGTTTAGCTTTTCATATTTTTCTTTGTATATGTATTCAGATATATGCTTATTGAAATATGTGCCTATTCCGAGATGGCCGACAGCGCCTATAAATGAATATATACCCATAGCCAATGTGTAAATACCATAGTTAGATGGACCAAGAAGCCTTGCGACTATTATGAATGTGATTACATTGAATATAACACCGCCAGCCCTCCCTACAAGTAACGAGGATAATGTTCTTACGCTCCTCCTTCCTATACCTTCATTCTTCATAAAAACTAAAACAGAATAAGAAAAGAGAATTTTTAATTCTTCTCGCTTTCCTTTTGTATAAAAATTATAAGCAGATAACGAATTTGCACAAAAGATTTATATAAATTAGGCGCTAATTTAAATCTGGAGTGGGCACCAGTATATTAGAGATATAATGTTTGTGGAGTGGGAGTATGACAGAGGGAAGTGTGGCTGAGGGCGAACTATATGAGGTAAAGGTTGACGCGAAGAACCCAAATGGAGAAGGAATAGGCAGACTAAACAACTTCATAATCTTCATAAGAAATGCCAAAACAAAAATAGGAAAAGTATATAAAGTTAGAATAACAAAAGTCTATAGAACTTTTGCATATGCAGAACCCATAGAAAGAAACGAAAGTAATAAGTATTTGATAGGTAATGGAACATTAATAATTTGAAGCCTTACGAATATTTTACTTGATTCTGTATTTTTATTTAATAAAGGTAGATTTTATGAATTATATGGAAATAGCAGAGAAGGCGATGAAAGGTACCACAACAATTGGCATAGTATGCAGCGATGGAATTGTGATGGGCGCTGATTCAAGAGCTACGATGGATACATTTATTGCAAGCTCTGAGGCAATAAAAATTTATAAAATTAATGATAAGCTTGGTCTTACTGTAGCTGGAGAAGTCGGAGGTGCCGAATATCTTGCAAAACTATTGAAAGTGCAGAATGATAGTTATATGATGGAGGAGAAGGTTCCACTTAATCCGACTTCTGCAACCTCAATACTACATATAATACTGCAGGAGAACAAGATGTTTCCATTTCTGGTGCAGCTTCTTGTAGGGGGCCTCAACAAAGAGACGCCAGAGCTCTATAGCATTGATCCGATTGGAGGTTATACTAAAGAATCTAAGTTTACATCTACAGGATCTGGCTCGCTAACAGCACTCGGCTACTTAGAAGAGGTATATAGAAAGGATATTACAGTGCAAGAAGCCACAAAGGTTGTTGCAAAAGCACTGAAGATAGCTATGAAGAGAGACGCTGCCACAGGGGATAGAACAAATATAGTTACAATAACTAAAAATGGTTACAAGGAGCTTCCACAAGAGGAGATAGAGAAGCTTCTAAAATAATCCTATAATTTCTGTTTACTTTTGTTTTGATATTTATTCCCCATTTCCTTTAATTTTTTGCATTTGCGCCAGCAAAAACAGTGAGGCGGTTGTTTGGATACAGAAAATGATAATAGCAAACAGGAGACAAAAGAAAAGGATTTGATAGAAACATTGAAAGAGGTACTGCCTAAAAATATAGGGCTCGTAAAGGCAGAGTATGAAGGGCCAGATATATCAGTATATGTAAGCAATATAGAAGCGGTATACGATGACGAATCGCTCGTCAAGAACCTCTCTTCGATGATAAAAAGAAAGCTTATCATAAGAAGTGACCCTTCAAAGCTATTAGATCCGGAGAAGGCAAAAGAAAAGATATTGGAGCTTATTCCAAAAGAAGCAGAGGTAGGCAACATAAGATTCGTGCCTGATTTCTGCGAGGTTTATATAGAAGCACTTAAACCAGGATTAGTAATAGGAAAAGGAGGCTCAACACTTAAGAGTATAATATATGAGACAAAATGGGTACCTAAGGTACTAAGAATACCTACTATGAATAGTGATGTTATAAATGGGGTAAGGCAGCTATTATTCAAAGAAAGTGAATTCAGGAAAAAGTTTCTAACGAGCGTTGGAAAAAAGATAAGCACACCAATAATGAAGACAGAATGGCTAAAAGCTACAGCCCTTGGTGGTTTTAGAGAAGTCGGAAGAAGTAGCCTTCTTCTTGAAACAAACCACTCGAAGATATTAATAGATTGCGGGATTGCTCCAGAACCAGGAATAAAAGGTGCTGATGCAAACAACAACGGTGAAAATAAGGCGTATCCTTATCTTGATAGTGCAAATATAACCATAAACGACCTTGATGCAATAATAATAACGCATGCGCATATGGACCACATAGGATTTTTGCCTTACCTGTTTAAATATGGCTATGATGGCCCCGTCTACTGCACTCCACCAACAAGAGATTTGATGGCTTTACTATTGTATGATTACATTAAGCTTGTTCATAGAAGTGGTGGAACGCCTTTATACGATGAGAAGGATATAAGGAAGATGCTCACGCATACAATAACAAGAGAGTATGGAGAGGTAACAAATGTTACAGACGAGATAAAGCTTACATACCACAATGCTGGGCACATACTTGGAAGTGCTATAGTGCATTTGCATATAGGAGAAGGTATGTATAATATAGTGCACACAGGCGACATGAAGTTTGGTTATACTAGATTGCTAGATCCTGCAGATGTAAAATATCCAAGGATAGATGCTCTTTTTATAGAAAGTACTTATGGGGCAGCACCGGATGTTATGCCAAATAGACAAGAATCTGAAGCCATGCTTATGGATAACATTAAGAGAACAATTGATAGTGGAGGTAAAGTGCTTATACCATTATTTTCTGTAGGAAGAAGCCAGGAGATCATGCTTGTTTTAGAAGCTTATCTAAACAATAATCCTAAGTATAAGATAGAAGCACCTATATACCTTGATGGTATGATACTCGAGGCTAGTGCTATACACACCGCTTATCCGGAATACTTAAAGACAAGCTTGCAGCATAGAATACTTAGCAATAGGTCGCCTTTTGAGAGTGAAGTATTTGAAGTTGCAAAAGGAGAAAAAGATGAAGTGCTAGAAAAAGGCCCGTCTATTATATTAGCAAGCGGGGGCATGCTCAATGGTGGTACAAGCCTTGATTACTTATTAGAGATGGCTGAAGATCCTAAGAACATGCTTATCTTTGTAGGCTATAACAGCGCCGGCTCACTTGGAAGAAGAATACAGAATGGCCTAAAGGAGCTTACCGTGCCTGATGAAGATGGCAAGCTTATACACAAAAACATAAACATGCAGGTTGTAACTGTAGAAGGCTTTTCAGGCCATAGCGATAGAAAACAGCTTATAAACTTCACGCAGAATATCAGGCCAGGACCTAAGAAAATCTTTACGATGCATGGTGAAGAAAACAAATGCGAAGACCTTGCAAGAACATTAGGCAACAGGCTTAGGGTAGAGGCTAGGGCTCCGATGAACTTAGATTCTATAAGGCTTAAGTAAATGAGGATTGTAGCAGACAACATGCTCGTTAAGCTTGCACGTTGGCTAAGGCTAGGTGGAATAAGCGTAGAAAATGCACCATATACTGTTGACAACAAAATAATAGGCTTTGTAAAGAGGAAAAAGGCGCTACTTTTGACTTCAGACAAACAGCTTGCTAGAAGGTCGAGAAGAATGGGCTTCGATGTTCTTCTTATAAATGATACCAGTCTAGATAAGCAGATAGCTTATGTTATAAGAGCACTTAACTTAAAGCCAAAGCTACCTAGTATGATATGCCCTCTCTGCAATGGCAAGCTTAATAGGATAAGTAAAAGTAGCGTAAAGGACTTAGTACCGAAAAAAGTCTATGCTTTGCACAAAAACTTTTATAAATGCAGCAAGTGCGGAAAGATATATTGGAGAGGAACACATTGGAAAAGGATAAAAGAAAGATACAAAAGAGTTGAAGCATTAGAAAGAAAGAGTAGCTTATCATAGAAGACTCTCTTCCTCGACTTCAACCTCTTTAACACCTTCAATATTCTTAAGCTTCTCTTCAAATACAGAACTTCCTTCTGTATCTTCATGTATAAAAAGAACCTTTATCACCTTAATACCAAATGCTATATCCTCTAGCTGTATGCCGTTCGGTTTAAGTGCTTCTACTATCCTCTTACTTACTTTTTCTTCTTCACCATTTTCAGGATATACTTTGAATATAACTCCAACCTTACCCATTAAGGTCCCTCAAATCCACATTTTGGACATTTATAGCTCACATAAGCCTCTCTACAGTGCTCGCATCTCACTATTGTGGCTTCACCGCATTTCGGGCACTTGAATTCAACATATTTATGAGAAAGCTTTCCGCATGATGTACAGACTTTACCTACTAGAGTTGCTATAAAACCACCTTTGAAAACAAAGATATATACTTTTAAAATGAAAACATATAAAAATATAGATGTGGGCATATGGTGTAACTTGGATAGCACGGCAGCTTGCGGAGCTGTTGGTTGCGGGTTCAAATCCCGCTATGCCCGCTTATACTAAATTCTAAGCCAAAAGCAGTTAATAAAAGGAAAAATTAGAAAAAACAAAACCTAAAAACAAAAATTTACTTTCTGCCCTTTCTGTTCATCTTTGCTCTTGCTACGTAGCCGTTCTTGTCTATAAAGTATAGATAGCCCTCTTCTCTTTCAATCTTTTCTGTCCCGACCCTGCTCTTCTTTCCTTTCGGGTTTGTCTTCATAGGTGTTCTCCATACGTAGCCGTCCTTTCCTATATAGTATAGGTAACCGTCTTCTCTTTCAATCTTCTCTTTTCCTATTCTTTCAGCCATTCATTCACCCGATTATTAATGAGAGGGATACATTTATAAATTTATCCTCGTGAAATCGAGATAAAAATATACGGAAAACTAGCCCACTTTAAACAAAGATATTTAGCCTTTAAGAGCAAAACTTAATTGATTTTATGATAGCAATAAAATTTTTTGAGGAGATAAATCCAAATGGCTATATACTGATAGAGGGATTTCCGGGAGCAGGACTAGTAGGCGCTATGGCAAATAGCTACATGATAGAAAAGCTTGGTATGAAATACGTTGGCTATATAGACAGCGAATCATTTCCGCCGATAGCGGTTATACATGATGCGGTTCCAATGTTTCCGGTAAGAATATACGCTGACAAAGAGAGAAAGATTCTTGCAATGATATCAGAGTTTACAATACAGGCAGAGCTTGTACATGAGCTTGGCTACGAGCTTATTGATTTTGTAAGGAAAACTGGCATAAAGGAGATTGTTTCGATAGGAGGCATACCTTCTGAGAAGCCTAGCGACGATGCTTTTATAGTAAGCACAAATGAAAATATACTTAAGAACGCTATTGCTGCAGGACTAAAGCCTATAGAAGACGGGGTTGTAGCCGGAGTTAGTGCGGTTCTGCTTGCAAACAGCTCCGTACTAGATATACCCATAATAGACTTACTTGTTGAAGTAAATCCAGAGATAACAGATCCGAAGTATGCTGAGATCGCACTCTCAAGCTTGAAGAAAATAATCAACCTAGATATAGACTTAAGTGAGCTTGAGAAAGAGACTAAAATTGTAGAGGCAAAGATTAGACAGATGGTAAAGAAGGCTAAGATCTCACATGAAAGCTACAAGAACGCAACAGATACTGGAGCAGCTGGCCCATCTATGTATGCTTGAATTCTGCAGGGGTGGCAGAGTCTGGTCTGGCTTTAGCCACAGAAAAATGCGCAGGACTTAAGATCCTGTGGCTTAGCGCCTTCGAGAGTTCAAATCTCTCCCCCTGCAATCACAGGTAAATTTGGCAGGTATAAATGTGCATTACATAGTTGCAAAAAATGTATCGAAGTATTTTTCTGATACAAAAGCGGTAGAGAATATAAGTTTCTCGCTAGAAGGAGGTGAAAGGTTAATACTGCTTGGGCCAAACGGTGCTGGTAAGAGCACCCTACTTAGATTGCTCTCAGGAATATTAAGGCCAGATAAAGGCTATATAGAGATTTTAGGAAATAAAACAGTACCATACAACAGCGATATAAACAGATATGTTTCTTTCTTAGGAGAGAATTACGCCCTTTATGATAATCTTAGCGTAATTGATAATCTTATTTTCTTTGGAACACTTTATGAGATTAGAAAAGAAGAGATCATTGAAAGAGCTAAAGAAATACTTTCAAGATTAAACGCAATCGAGTTTATTAATAGAAAGGTTGGGGAGCTAAGCAGAGGTACAAAGCAAAAGATAGCAATTTGTAGGGCATTATTAAACAATCCAAAAGTCTTACTTCTTGACGAACCAACAGCATTCTTGGATCCACATGCTACAGACGAGTTGCATAACATAATAGAAGGATTAGATGCTACGATAGTCTATGCTACACAAAGATTTGACGAATTGCACAAAATAAAAGGTAAGATCATGCTTCTTGATCATGGTAAAAAGACAGCTTATGGCTCGCTTGAACAAATTCTTTCATCTATAAAAGATATAAATGTTGAGGTATACCTTTTAAATGAAAAGAAGCTCTTGCTTAGAGGATGGAACTTTACACAAAAGGGGAATAAAATAAATGCAAAGCTCGGAAGTGCGAGTGAGGTGCCAGAGTTTGTTGAAGAGATAGTAAAGGAGGGTGGAAAAATATTAAGTGTAAGTTATCTCAGAGAGAGTATAGGCAATGAACGGTGGTAAAATAAAATGGAATAAGATCTTGGCTATAAGTATGAAAGATATGAAAGAAGCGTTTAGCAGCCTTTCGATCTCAGGGCCTATGATAGGCGTGCCTATCTTCTTTGCTGTGCTGCTTCCCTTCTTCACATTTTATATTGCAAGGTATGCTGGCAGTACAATACTACCGCAGATAGCTGGAATTTCTGTTACACAGTCATTTGGAAATTTTTATTTCGTTGAATTCTTTTCTATAAATATCCTTGGGCCCATTTTCATGACAATGCCGATAATAACAGCATCTGTTCTTGCTGCAGACAGTTTTGCTGGAGAGAAAGAAAGGAAGACTGCAGAAGCTCTGCTTAACACGCCCACAACAAACGGAGAACTGCTGATAGGAAAAATATTTGCTTCGCTTATACCTGCAGTTATACTTACAATTGCAGTATTTCTAATATATGCTTCGATAACCGATTATCTCTCGCTCGGCTCTTTCGGAATAGCCATATTTCCAAATATTGCTTGGTATATGATGCTCTTAAATGCACCTTTTCTTGCGCTTACAACCATTGGACTTGTTGTTCTGATTTCTACAAAAGTTAGAGGAATAAAAGAAGCACAACAAATAAGTACTCTTCTTATATTGCCACTGCTTGTAATACCATTCGCTTCTATCTTCAACCTCGCCAAACTAAATCTACGTTTCTTCATTATTTTACTAATTGTTCTCATAATAACGAGCTCTGCCGTTTTATATTTAAGTGAAAAGTTCTTTGACAGAGAAAGATTTATATTATCTTAATATTTATTTAAGTGCGATTTTTATGGCTTCAATCTTAGGATATACCCTGATTGCCCTAGGAGTGATAGTATTACTTGCAACTTTCTTAATCGGATATGGTCTATATGCAAGTTTGAATTCAGAAGGTTATACACCTTTGCCAAATCAGCCTACCATAAATAGTTCTATCTCCACCCTAACAAACACGCTCTCTACAACTGCGAAAGAGACAGGCTTTATCTTCTTGCAGATACTTATTCTATTTCTTTTTGCCAGCATAGGCTATAAATTTGCAGATCTTGGCGTAAAGCTAATCAAAGAAAGCAAGGATAAAGAAGAGAAGTAATTAACTAATACCTATCAGTGCTGTGCCAACTGCTATAGTTATTATTCCGACCCACCTTAATGCTGGAATTGGTTCAATAAGCATCGCAAGCAGAGTTGCAAAAATATATGAAAGGCCACCAAAGCTGTAAACCCAGCTTAGAGTTGCTCTGCTAAGTGCAAAAAAATAAAATGCGGTAGAAATAAGATAAGAGACGATCCCAAAGAATATAAACAAAATAAAAATTATATGGCTATGGCTGCTTAGCCCTAGTTTGAAGAGAAATTGGCCAAAGCCACCAAGAAAAGTACTTGCTACAAGAACCATTGCAATAATCACTTTTCTTGTTTGCTGTTGTTCCATAGCACCACTAGAATGTCATTGCAACTATCGCTATTCCAACTACCACAAGCAATACGCCCATTATTCTTACAAGACCAATCTTTTCGCCAAGGCCGAATTTTGAAAATAGAAGCACAAATATAAATGAGCTTGCAAAGGTTGGATAAACAAAAGAGAGCGCACCATTTTCTAGGGCAAAAAGATAAATTGGCAGTGCAATTATATATATAAATGCACCAAGTAGTATCCATTTATTTTTAAATACATGAATTAGTTCTCTTATGTTTGCCCCGAATCTTGGAAGATTTTTCTTGAAGATATACTGAGCTATTGATGCAATAAATGCAGAGAGAACCGTAATTCCTATTATTAACAGAGCACTATACATAAAAACTACCAAACGTAATATATGTATGATATTTAAATATAAACGTAGATTTAAAGAATGTGGTCTTGATGGAACCAACATATGATGAGAAACATTTGTTCTACCTTGCAATAACAGTTATAGTACTTACTATTCTCGCAATAATAGTATTTATATATTCGGGTGGGAGCTACATTTTCTATGCGGTAGCACTAATAACAATCGCAATTGGATTCTACATGTCATACTATGGTTCTAAAATTAATGTCATAGCAACAAAGCCAAAACAAAAAACAAAAAAGAGAGGTAAGTAACTGATTTGATGAACAAGTTAATTATAGCTGAAAAACCAAGCGTAGCCTTAAGGCTAGCGAGCTCTTTAGCGGAGGGGGAGTATAAGAGATATTCGTTTGGCGGAATAAGTTATTATGAATTAAGAAATGGGGATGATATTTTATATGTTGTTGCTGCAGCAGGCCATTTATTTACAATAAGGCAGAAGGAAGAAAGTAAAGGTTTCCCTATTTTTGATGTAGAGTGGGTTCCATCATACTTAGCTAATAAAAAGGCCTACTTTACAAAGAAGTATCTTGACACCATAGTGGAGATAGGTAGAAGGTGCAATCTTTTCATAAACGCCTGCGACTATGATATAGAAGGAACAGTAATAGGAACAAATATTATTAGATTTATAACACATGGCAATGTGAATAGCGATGTTGAGAAGAGCGTTGCACTAAGAATGAAGTTTTCTACAACAACAAAAGAGGATTTGGTAAATGCATATAAAAACATCAATCCTTTTGATGAAAACAACTTCAATGCTGGTGAAACGAGGCATATTATAGACTGGATGTGGGGCATAAATATGAGTAGAGCGCTTATGCGCTCTCTATATGCAAATGGTGTAAAGAAGACTGTAAGCATAGGAAGAGTCCAAGGACCCACACTTGCAATACTCGCAAAAAGAGAGATGGAGATACACACCTTTACACCTAAGCCCTACTGGAAAATATATATTGTAGCAAAAGGTGTTGAATTTGAAAACACAAAAGGGGATATTTTTGACAAAAAGGTTGCTGATGAAGCGCTTGAAAGAAGTATGGTAAAAGAAGCACTCGTCAAAAAAGTAGAGAGCAAAGAGATCTTAGAAAGGCCACTTCCACCTTTCGATTTAACAACGCTACAGCTTGAAGCTAGCAGAGTATTTAATATTGATCCATCTAGAACACTCGCAATAGCTCAATCTCTTTACGAAAGGGCTTATATTTCTTATCCAAGAACATCATCGCAGAAGCTGCCTTATTCGCTTAATCTGCCAAGGATAATATCAGAACTCAGCAAGAACAACAAGTATAGCGAGCTCGCAAATAACTTAATCAAAGAAAAGCGCTTTAGGCCTGCAGAGGGAAAGAAAGAGGATGAAGCACACCCGGCGATCTTTCCTACAGGTATATTACCAAAAAGCTTAGAAAGTGATGAAGAAAAGATATATGACCTTATTGTTAAGAGATTTCTTGCCTGCTTTGCAGATTATGCTACGATAGAAAAAACAGAAGTAACATTAGATGCCAATGGTGAACTCTATAGAGCCGATGGCAAAATAATAAAGAAGGAAGGCTGGCTAAGGTTTTATGCTCCGTACATTGAAGCTCAGAATAAGCCTATGCCAGAGTTGAATGAAGGCGAAAAGATAAAGATAGATAGAGTTTTTGAAAAAGAACTGAAAACAACACCACCAAAAAGGTTCACAAAAGCAAGTCTAATAAGTTTATTGGAAAAGAAAAACTTAGGAACAAAAGCAACAAGAGCCGAAATTATAGATACGCTCTTCAAGAGAAACTATATACAAGGGAGCAGCATAAAGGTAACTAATTTTGGAATGAGCATATATAATGCACTTAAGGAGAATTGTAAAGAAATTCTAGATGAAGAGCTAACAAGAAAATTAGAAGAGGATATGAATAATATCATGCATGGAAAAGCAAGAAAAGAAGATGTCATAGAAGAGGGTAAAAAGATAATAGAAAGGATAATTAGCAAATTTAAAAGCAAAGAAGAAGAGATAGGCAAGAGCCTTAAAGAAGGCTTAGAAGAGACCTCGAAAGGAGAGGTATTGGGAAAGTGCAAATGTGGCGGAGATTTAATAATTAAGCATTCTAAAAACGGCAAGAGCTTCGTGGGCTGCACAAACTGGCCTCAGTGCAATGTAACATATCCACTACCACAAGCTGCAAAAGTTTTGCCAACAGGGAAGATATGCCCTTATTGTCATACACCAATAGTTAAAATATTCAGGAGGGGGAAGAAGGTTTTTGAGATGTGTTTAGATACGACATGCCCAACTAAAAAAGACTGGAATAAAAATGAGGAAGAAATAAATGAAAAGGTAAACAAGAAGGAAAGGTAAAAAGCAAAAATAGTGATAAAATGTTCATATATCCGCACATCTATAGGAAGCTTAAAAGGGGGCCGCAGGTTATGCTCCCAAAGGATATAGGCATTCTGCTTGCATACACATGCATAGACAAAGAAAGTATATGCATCGATGCTGGCACCGGAAGTGGGTGGCTCACTATAGCTCTTGCCCGAATAGCAAAGCACGTGTATTCATATGACATTAGAGAGGATTTTATCAAGATAGGAGAAAGGAATGCTGAGTTGCTTGGCTTAAACAATATAACATTTAGAAATGCAGACATAACAAAGAAGATATACGAAAAAGATGTTGATATAGTAACGTTAGATATGCCCAATCCTGAAAAAGCACTAAGAAATGTCAAAAAGGCTTTGAAGCAAGGTGGCTATGTGGTAAGCTTTTTGCCACATACAGAACAAGTAAGCAAATACGTGAAAAAGCTAAACGCACTAAAGTTCAGCGATATACATGTTGTAGAGGTGATTGTAAGGGATTATCTCGTGAGAGAAGAGGGAACGAGACCGACAAACAAAGGTATATGGCATACTGGATATTTAACATTTGCAAGGAAGCCGTATGCTTAGCTTGATGAGCCTAGACATGCCATTATTTTAATTGCTTTGCAAAAAAGAATTTCTAACAATTTTTTACAGAACAGATAGCAGAAAGCTCACAAATTTATTCATAGGAATATCATCTCTTTGACGCCAATGCGATATTTGCAAGCATAGCCTCTAATTGTATTCTTTCATTTGCCCCCTCAACTATTCTAAAATTGCATTCACCGATCTTATCCATTATCTCAAGCTTCGCTTTATCATCGATTTGCATGTTTGGTACTTCTCTATAGCACTGCATTAGTATATCCTCGCCACTCATACCATATACAAAAATAAGTGTGTTAAGCTCATCTCTTGCTTTGAGAAAATCGCCGCTCAAAGCATATTTAAGCATAGAAACTATTTCCTTTGGCCTTGCCCTCGCTGCTATATCATATATGCTCTTTTCTGTTATTCGCTTATCTAATATGGCTGCACTTTGCAGTATATTTGTTAGTTTTCTTAAATCACCTTCACTAACATATATCAGCGCTTCTATAGCCTTTTCGTCTATCTCTAATGACTCACCCTTCGCTATCCTTTCTATAAATTTCTTCATCTCATCCACATTAAGGGGCTTGAACCTAAGAACAACGCACCTACTCTGTATGGGTTCTATTATCTTGCTAGCATAATTTGCACTAAGTATAAACCTTGTTGTAGGAGCATATTTTTCCATTGTCCTCCTAAGCGCATGCTGTGCCTCTGGTGTAAGCGCATCTGCTTCATCAAGAAATATTATCTTTACAAGCCCTTCTTCCAAAGGTAATGTTTTTGCAAACTCCTTCACCTTACCCCTTATTACATCTATTCCTCTCGTATCGCTTGCATTTAGCTCTAAAAATGCTTCATTTATCTTATCACCATAGAGCTCCTTAGCCATAGCAATAGCACTTGTTGTTTTTCCTACGCCCGCAGGTCCCGCAAAAATCATATTTGGAAAGTTTCTTGTCTTTACAAACGCCTTTAGCCTTTCCACTATTGCAGTTTGGCCTATAATCTCGCTCAACTTTGAAGGTCTGTATTTTTCTGTCCAAGATAAATCAAGAACCTCCATTTAATCAGATATTATTACCTTACAAAATATAAATATCTAAGCAAGCACATCATATGCCTCTGCTATTCCTCTCAGAACTATATAAATTACAAGTATTGCTACAAGCACAAGCCCTATCCAAAGAGGATAATTTGACACATAAACCAGTACTAAGTATGCGAATGCGAAGAATTTAACAACATTAATGCCTCCCCTTCCTATATTCGAAGAGTATATGATCTTTGCAAACTTGGTTTTTGGCTTTGATGATGTTCCTCTTGAAGCCATAAGGGCATCAACAAACGCGTGTCTAAAAATTATTATAAATACAACAAAAAGAGGAATAAGCCTTAAGTAGGTAAAGACTATCCAAAATGTGTATTCAATTACTCTGTCTCCCGCTATGTCTATTCTTGGTCCGAACTTTGCTTCTCTTTTTGCTATATGCTTGAAATGTGCCATTTTTTCCTTTTCTTTTTCGTCTTTTGAAAGAGTGGCCTTTAAGTAAGAAGAAAAGCTTATAGCACCTCTGCTTGCACTTCTTATTGCTAAGTAGCCATCAAACCCATCAAGCAGATACATTACAAGTATAACAAGTATTGTAACCCAAGGGTTAATCTTCAGAAAAAGCATATAAGCCACTAAAAAAACCATAAATGTTCTTATGAGCGTAGCTGCATCTGCGCTTCTCATTAAATCACAAATAAATTTAAAACAGAAAGATTTAATATTTGATTATTAGATCTTATCTATATAACCTTTTAGCCTTGATTTTATGGAAGCAAATTATGAAGAAGAAATTCTAAAGTACTGGCAAGAGCACAAGATATTAGAAAAGTGGCGCGCGAAGAATAAAGGCAATAAACCTTTTTACTTCCTAGATGGCCCGCCTTATGTTAGTGGTGAGCTGCATCCAGGCCAGATATGGGTAAAGGATGTAAAAGATATTCTCTTAAGATACAAGCGCATGCGTGGCTACGATGTTCATGATAGGGCCGGCTACGATGTTCACGGCTTGCCTGTAGAGCATGCAGTTGAAAAATCCATGGGCATAAAATCAAAGCTTGAGCTTGAATCAAAGATAAGCGTAGATAAGTTTACAAAAGCTTGCAGAGAATATGCTGATTCACTTATTCCAAAAATGAATAGAGATTTTATTAGGTTCGGCGCTTCGCTAGATTTTGAAAATGCTTATGTACCTTACAAGAACCAATACATAGAAAAGGCTTGGGATATAATAAAAAGGCTCAGCGAAAAAGGCTTACTTTATAAAGAAGGCAAACCACTTACTTACTGCCCAAGCTGTGAGACTGTTCTTGCACAAGGCACCTTGGAAGTTGAGTATGGCGATGAAAAAGACCCTTCAATTTTCGTTATATTTAAAGTAGATGCCAAAAGATCAAAACCAAAAATAGAAATAGATGAAGATACATATCTGCTCATATGGACAACAACACCTTGGACCTTGCCATCAAATATGTCGGTTGCAGTAAATCCAAATGAGCTATATGTAAAGGCTAATATAAATGGCAAGAAGCTTATTCTTGGAAAAAAGAGGCTCGATGCTGTCGTCTCAAGCTTGAACACAAATGCTGTTGTTGAAGCAGAATTTTATGGTAGCGAGCTTGAAGGCGTATATTATATTAACCCTCTTGAAGAAAAAGTGCCGATACAGAAAAAGTTCAGGAAATACCACAAAGTCCTCTTATCAGATACTATGGTAAGCATGGATGAAGGTTCTGGAATTGTGCACATAGCACCAGGACATGGGCCTGACGATTATAAACTTGGAAAGCGCAATAATATACCAATCTTTTCTCCTATAGATGAACATGCGCGATACACAGAAGAAGCAGGTATATATAAAGGCTTACTTATTCCAGATGAAGCAAACAAGGCGGTGCTCGATGACTTAGATAAGCTGGGGGTATTGTTAGACAAAGGGGTTGTGGTGCATAGTTATCCCCATTGCTGGAGATGCGGAAGCAAGCTAATATATAAGGCTACAGACCAATGGTTCTTTAATATAGGAAAAGTGAAAAAGAGGCTACTAGCTGCAAATAAAAAGATAGTATGGCACCCTAAAGAAGCTAAAGAGTGGCATGCAAATGTGCTTAGCAACTCGCCTGATTGGTGTATATCGAGACAGAGATTCTGGGGCATACCCATACCAATCTGGAAATGCGATAAATGTGGCAACTTTGAAGTCATAGGTTCATTAAAGGAGCTTAAAGAAAAAGCAATTAACAAAGAGTATGTAGAAAAGCTTGATGATTTACATAGGCCTTATATAGACAATGTTGTATTGAAATGCAGCAAATGCGGCGGAGAGATGCATAGGATAAGCGATGTTTTTGATGTATGGTTTGACTCAAGCATAGCGTTCGAGGCAAGCCTTAGCGATGAAGAATTTAAAAGGCTCTTCCCTGCCGACTTAATATTGGAAGGTATAGATCAACTAAGGGGCTGGTTCTCAAGCTTGCTTAAGAGCAGCGTTATGCTTTATGGCAAGGCACCATATAAGGAGGTTGTAGTTGACGGAATGCTCCTTGCAGAAGATGGAAGAGAGATGCACAAACACCTCGGCAATTATATTTCTCTTGGGGAGCTGCTAAAGATGACAAGTGCTGATGGTTATAGACTTTGGGTGTCTAGCCACACCCAATGGCTTGACATTCCATTCAATAGATCAGAGCTAAAGGAAGCAGAGAAAATAATAATTGTATTACAAAACATAGCAAAGCTCATCAATGACTATTCTGATGCAATAGGCTACAAAAGTGAGAAGATAAGAGCGGATACAAAAGATAAGATAAACGCTTGGATAATCTCAAGACTCAATACATTGATTAAAGAAGAGAATGATGCACTTGATGATTATGATGTTGAAAGAGCAAACAGAGCGCTAAGATTGTTTATTCTAGATGACTTTAGTAGGTTTTATCTAAAAATGGCTAAAAAGAAGGTGATATATGGAAATGCAAGAATTGCACACAACACAATAGATACCATGAGATTTGTATTTTATAATGTTCTTGTTTTGGCTTCACCTTTTGCACCATTCACTGCCGAGAAGCTATATTTAGATAATTTTGCACACAAAGAGAGTATATTCCTCGATGACTGGCCAAAATACAAGAAGAAGCTCATAAACAAAGAATTAGAGGAATCATTTAACATAGCGCTCGATGCAATAACAGCAATACTGAACAGCAGAGAAAAAGCAAAGGTCAAGTTAAGGTGGCCTCTCAGCAAAGCGGTTCTTGAAGTAAAGGATGATAAAGCGCTTGAAGCCCTTGAAAAACTCTCAGGCCTAATTGAAGATTATACAAATGTAAAGAAGCTTGAGCTCAAGAGAGTAAGTGGCGTAGGGAAAGTTATAAAGCCGCTTTTCCAGAAGATTGGGCCTGAATTCAAGAACGATTCAACAGCTATAGCCTATGCATTGCAAAACGCAAATCCAGATGAAGTTGAAAAGGAGATAAGCGAAAAAGGCTACTATCAGCTCCATACTGAAAGGGGTGTATTTAATATAAGGGCCGAACACTTTACTATTATAGAACGCAATGTGGAGAGTGATGCTGCAAAGTTTGAATATGGCATAGCGTATGTAGACCCAACACTCAGCAGCGAGCTTATGAACGAAGCACTCTATAGGGAGCTTGCAAGACGCATACAGCTAATGAGGAAAGAGTTGGGCCTTAAGAAAAAAGATAAGATAGAGGTTTATTACAGAACCTCAGGAGAAATGGAAAAGATTATAAATGATAAGAAAAAGGACCTCATGAAGGAGGTAAATGCAGCAAAAATTGAAGAGATGAATGAATTGGCTGGCAAAAAGTTTGATATTGTAGACCAGGAGATAGAAATAGAGATCAAGAAAACCAGTTAATAGTTGTCTGCATTTGCGCTCTTGAATGTCTTTCTATAATTAATATTTGTCCAGCAATCCTTGCATATTACTATTCTCACGGTCTTACTTACCTTCTTTGAACTTTTTACGCACTCGTTGCATATCTTCCTATGGCAATACCTGCATGTGCTGTATTTGTATATTTCTGCTCCGCATCTCTCACATATCATGAAATCACTAAGTAATAGATATTTATTTATAAAAGCAAGATATAAAAAGTTGATACTATGGCAAAGGTAGTCATCGAAACCTATGGCTGTACACTAAACCAGGCAGATAGTAGAATCATAGGTCATATATTGAAGGAGAATGGATATGAGGTAGAGTATGGCAGATATGAAGGAAATGCAGATTATTTAATTGTAAACACATGCACTGTTAAGAGCCCAACAGAAAATAAGATAATCTACAGGCTGCGCCAGCTTAAAGGACTTGGAAAAAAGCTTATAGTTGCGGGCTGCTTAGCTAGTGCTGATACTCAAAAAGTTATAAATGTTGTTCCGGATGCAAGTATAATAACAACAAGCAATCTAAGCAAGATCGCAGATGTATTGAAGTTTATAGAAATAGGCAAAAATGTTGTAATTGATTCATACAATAGGATAGACAAGCTACAATATGGCTTAGAAAATAGTTCTATAATTGCAAGAATACCAATAAGCGAAGGTTGCTTAAGCAACTGCACATTCTGTGAGACCAAATTTGCTAGAGGCCCTTTAAACAGCTTCTCAGAAGAGCTTATATTAAGAGCTGTAAAGAATGCTGTAGAGCAAGGTTCTAAGGAAATAGAGCTTACTTCACAGGATGTAGGAGCATATGGTGCTGATAGAAAAACAAACATAGCAGAGCTTCTCAAAAAGGTTGTTGAAATAGAGGGATCATTTAAGGTAAGAGTTGGCATGCTCAACCCAGAGCACTTGCACAAATATTTTGATGAACTTTTAGAAGCATATAGAAGCGACAAAGTTTACAAGTTCTTCCATCTGCCTGTACAATCTGGAAGCAATAAGGTGCTAAGAGATATGAAAAGAAGGTATACAGTAGAAGATTTTGTAAATTATGTTGAAGAGATAAGGAAAAAACTCAATGCTTCAATTGCAACAGACATTATTGTTGGCTACCCAACAGAAAGCGAAGATGACTTTGAAAAGAGCGTAGAACTTATAAAAGAGATAAAACCAGAGGTGGTAAATATATCTAAGTTTGGTGCTAGACCGCATGCACCTGCAAGCAGGCTTAAGCAACTTAGCGACAAGACCATTAAAGATAGGAGTATAATTCTTTCAAGAATTGTAAGGGAGATCGAATTTAATGAAAGAAATAAGCACATTGGGGAAAGAAGAAAAGTATTAATAACGGAGAAAAACAGAAAATCTTATACAGGGAGAGATGATACATATAATGAGATCGCAGTACTCGGCCAAGTTAACCTTGGTGAGAGTGTTGAAGTCGAGATAACTGGAAACTCCCCAGCGTGTTTTGTTGGTATACCACTGACATCTTCCCAGGAATAAATGCATGGGCTTTCTGCTATGCATTCTGTAAATCATAATTTGTTTAAGTTACTTTCTAGATAAGTAATTTAAATCTCATTACTCTATTTTTATTTATGTACTCTGAGGAAATAGAGAAAGTGCTTAAAAAAGAGAAGATAGAGGTAGGAGATAAGATTAAGCTTATTTCTCCAAAAGGTGAGTTTAAGGGTATACTAATGGAAAGACCAGAGCTTGATGACAACAATATACTAGTGATAAAACTTGATAATGGGTATAATGTTGGTATAAGGTTTGAGAACGGCTCAAGGATCGAAAAAATTGAAAGCAATGAAGTTAAAAAGAAGGAAGAGGCAAAGTTTAACACCAAGACAAAAAGTGGCTTGCCAGAAGTTAGCCTGATATATACTGGTGGCACGATTGGAAGCAAGATAGATTATAGAAGTGGCGGCGTGTTTATGCTAACAAAACCAGAAGAGCTCCTTGCTGATGTACCAGAATTAGAAAATATTGCAAATATAGAAGTAAATTCATTGATGAGCATAGCGAGCGAAGACATGACATACATGGAATGGCAGAAAATAGCAAAAGCGGTTGCGGATGCGTTGAAGAAAGATGAGGGTGTAGTTATAACACACGGGACTGATACAATGCATTACACCTCTGCCGCTTTGAGCTTTATGCTTAATGGACTTAATGCACCCGTTATTCTAACAGGATCGCAAAGGAGCAGCGATAGAGGGTCGAGCGACGCATTTATGAACCTTATTTGTTCTATGCACGCCGCAGCAAAAAGCGACATTGCAGAGGTAGCAATCTGCATGCATGAAAGTTCATCAGATATATACTGTAGCATTATCAGAGGTACAAAGGCTAGAAAGATGCATACATCAAGAAGGGATGCTTTTAAACCTATAAACAACAAGCCAATTGCAAGGATCTCCAGAAAAGGAGAGATTGAGTATATTAGCGAATACAATAAGATTAAAGAGGATAGCAATAACAAGCTAAGGCTGCTTACAGGCTATGAGCCGAAGGTTGCACTTGTAAAGGCTTATCCAAATTCCCAGCCAGAGATAATTGACTATTATCTATCAAAAGGCTTTAAAGGAATTATAATAGAGGGAACAGGTCTAGGGCATACGCCTGTATCTACGCTTCACAAAGAATATTCGTGGCTAGAGCATGTCAAGAATGCTGTTGATTCTGGAATGATAATTGGCATTACCTCGCAATGCCTTTACGGCAGAGTTAACCCAAACGTGTATAGAAACCTAAGGCTATTAAGCAATGCTGGCGCTATATACTGTGAGGATATGCTTCCAGAAGTGGCTTATGTTAAGTTAGGCTTTCTACTTGGAAACTACAAAAAAGAAGAAGCTGAAAGATTGCTAAATGTAAATATTGCTGGCGAAATCACAAAGAGAAGCGAAATAGACTGGTTTATATGAAATACGAAAAAGATTACTATCAAAAAATAGGGTTCAAATGCGGCTTAGAGATACACCAAAGACTACTTACAAGTGAGAAACTTTTCTGCTCATGCAATGCAAATAAAGAAGGCGATAAATTACCAATAAAAATAGAGAGAACACAAAGAGCGGTTGTTGGCGAGCTTGGTGAGATAGACAAAGCCACAGGATTTGAAAGCATGAAGGGTAGGCGCTTTATATATAATACATACAAAGATACTTCGTGTCTTGTGGAGATAGATGAAGAGCCACCACACGAGATAAATAAAGAAGCGCTAGAGATTGCATACCTTATAGCAGCAACATTCAACGCTAGTTTACCTGATGAAATAGAGGTTATGAGAAAAGAGGTTGTTGATGGCAGCGACCCAAGCGCATTCCAAAGGACAATGCTTATAGGCTACGGTGGTTTTCTCGAGCTTAACGGAAGAAAGATACACATACCTTCTATATTTTTAGAGGAAGAGTCAAGTGGAATAGAAAGCTCAGACAGCGAAGTTGTTATTTATAATGTAAATAGGCTTGGTATACCACTAATTGAGATAGATACAGATCCTGAAATTAAGGATCCCGATGAAGCCAAAGAAGTGGCGATGCGCATAGGAACACTTCTAAGGTTAACAGGAAAGGTTCAAAGAGGAATAGGCACCATAAGGCAAGATGTTAATGTATCGATAAAAGATGGAGCAAGAATAGAGATTAAAGGCTTCCAAGAACTCGAAGTAATGGATGAAATCATAGATAATGAGATAGAAAGACAGCAGAAGCTTATTGAAATAAGCAAAAAACTTAAAGAGAGAAAAGCTGAAGTAGGGGAAGCAATTGATGTTACAGATATCTTTTCAAACACTAATACAAAAATAATAAAGAACGTTATAGAGAAAAAAGGGGTCGTGCTTGCCGCGAGGCTTAGTGGATTCAAAGGCTTAGTAGGTATGGAGATAAATCCCGATAGGAGATTAGGTAGTGAGATAAGTGACTATGCAAAGATTGCGGGAGTGGGGGGCATAATACACAGCGATGAGGATTTAAAGAGCTATGGCATTTCAGAAGAAGAGATAAGCAATCTTTACAACAGGCTAGGTATTAAAGAAAATGATGCTTTCATTCTTATTGCCGGAGAGAAGGAGATGACAGAGAAGGCAATCTCGCTTGCACGCTATAGGGCAGAGTATGCAATAAAAGGTGTGCCACCAGAAACAAGAGGCATAGACTCAAAAAAGAATATAACCAGATTCTTAAGGCCACTCCCCGGAGGAGCGAGGATGTACCCGGAGACAGATGAAAAGCCCATACTAGTAGACCACAAGCAATACGAAGAGATCAAAAAGAGTGTACCAAGCATAGAAGGGATAGAGAGCAGACTTATGAATGAGATAGGCAATAAACAGATAGTTGAGGAGCTCATTAGATCGCCAAAGCTACAAGATTACTTTTACATAGCCGGAAAGATAAGAGGCGATTACCAGCTAATAGCTATTACCCTTCTCCAAAAAATGAAGGAGCTTAAAAGGCTTGGCAAAGAAGTTGAAAAAGTTAGCAACGATACTCTTGTGTGTATTTTTGAAAGGTATAAAGATAGGATAATAACAAAACAGGCTTTTGAGCCGATAATAAGTGCCATCCCTAGAAGTTGTGCTGATGTAGACAAAATAATAGAAGAGCAAAATCTCACTCGCATCTCAGGAAACAAACTTGTAGAGCTCGTAAGAGGTGAAATTGAAAAAGGAACCAAACAAAAGAGTTTAATTATAAGTAATATAATGTCAAAATATAGGCTTAATATAGATGGTGAGGAGCTAAACGATGTTGTTGACGCTTTATCAAAGGTGGATAAATGAAATATAGTATAGTAGGCAGCTCGATGCAAAGCTTAGACATAGAGTTAGAAGAAGGTGAAAAGGTTTACGGTGATTCTGGGAAGCTTGTAAGCAAAAGCGAAAATATTGTTATGGTACCAAGACTTGTTGGCGGTCTTGTGGGCGCTATAGAGAGAAAAATAACCGGCGCAACAGCCATGCTCACAGAGTTTTCTCCAAAAGATACACCAGGTGTTGTTTCGATGTCTGGTGTCATGCCAGGCAAAATAAAGGCGATAGAGCTAGAAAAAGGCGAAGCGTTTGTTGCAGAGCATTACGCCTTCCTCGCTGCAGAAGATTCTGTAAAGTTTACTATACAGACAGTAAGTATAGGTGCTGCATTCTTTGGCGGTGCAGGTCTTGTGCTTCAGAGATTTGAAGGGCCAGGAGTTGTTTTTATACACACCGTAGGCGATCTTATAGAGTATGAGCTTGATGGAACGAAGGCACTCGAAGTCGACCCCGGACACATAGCTGGTTTTTCAGCTACGCTTAATTATAAGATAAAGTTTGTTGATAATATAAGAACTGCTATGTTTGGGGGTGTAGGCCTTTTCCTTGCAAAGTTTGAAGGTAAGGGCGATGTAATACTGCACAGTATCTCCAGATTTAAACTAGCGTCTGAGATATTCATAAAAGGATTTGAGCAAAATAAGAATTTAGTGGAGAAAAAGCAATAAAAAAGAAAGTAAGAATGTTGCTCCTTACTTATAGATAGAATGGTACTCTGCGCCCGAATCGTCTATTATTGTTATGCATTCACCTTCACATTCTATTAAGCAAGCTTGGCAGAGTATGCATGCATCGCTGTTAACAGCGACAGAGATGCCACCGCTTCCATTTTCATACTTCTCTGCAAAGTGGCGATGCCCATCTTGCACATCTTTCCATTTGTTGTATACCTCATCGTTTGTCTTTCCTTTCCACTGCTGTTCTGGTGGTGCTGGATCACTATTCACATCGCTTGCATTCCTATCTTTCATCTCAAATACAGCCACAGGACATACATCATGACAGTGCGCACATCCCGTACATCTTGCTTTATCAACCCAGACCTTCACAAAATCACCATAACCAAGTTCTATAAATCATTCAAGTATAAAAACTATGCTGTAGAAACGTTTACACCTTCTACAATCATACTTGGCACAAAGTAGTATGTGCCTAAAGTATCCCATGATGTTGCCTGCGCTATGTCATTGCCGACTCTTGTTATGTTTAACATCATTCTTATCATATTGTCGCTTATTCTTATTCCAACCCCAGAACTGACATTAATTTGCTTTACTGCAAATTCTGGCGAGCCTTTCTTTATATAAATTGCAAGATCCCTTGGCATTGTAGAAAAATCGCCAGTTAGATAATTGCTAAACCTTGTATACCACGTGTTTGTTATAAGTATACCTTTATCTATACTCGCTATTAGCTTATCAAGGCTCTGCTTCTTCTTATGCTCAACCACTAAGGTATTTGGACTTGGATATACCAAACCAGCATTTCCTGTACTTCTTGTATTATACTTCTTTGCTGTAGAATAGTTGTGGAGATAGCTAATAAGCAAGCCCGCTTTTATTATTTGAGTTCTCTGTGTTGGATAGCCTTCAGCATCAAATGGCGATGAATTTATGCCTGTTTCTATAGAACCATCGTCGTATATGCTTAGCCCACTATTTGCAACATGTTTTCCCAGCTTTCCGGTAAGGAAGCCACCAGCTTCAACATTACCTATGCACGCCATTTTGTTTACATTAGAAAGCAATAAACCAGCTGGCGACCTTAAATATAATAGATCATATAAACCATTATCTATCCTGTGAGTAGCATTAACATATTTGAGCAATTCAGCATTGCTCAATATTTTTTCAACTTTTATATCGCTTAGCTTTCTACTCGAGACTGTATCCTGAATAGAAAGACCCTTATCAAAAATTCTCAAAGAAAGCCTCGCTTCAGTGCCCTTTGAACTTGCTTCTACCCCTTTGCTTGTAGCTATTGAATAGTTAGAGCTTGAAAAGTGCAACGTGCCTGCAAGGTTATCCACATTAACCTCACTTATAATATCATTCACAAGTTCAGCAGCACCATCTGTATTCATTTCGCCTATCTTTTTGTCAAATATAACAGTGTTTTTGTATTTAAAAGGACCTTCCGCAATACCATAATAATCCTCTTTTGGCGTTGTGACACTAATCGCCTTTTTAACATTACTTATGCTCTGCCTTACACTTTCCATATCTAATTTTTCTATGCTTGTAAATGCGATCTTCTTATCCTTCGTTACGAAAAGAGAGCCCTTCTCTTTTTTCTTCTCAACTATAGAATCAAGCTTGTAATTTGCAATCTTTAGGTATTTGGAATTATAGCTTGCTGTAGTTACAACCGCCTCATCAAAGCCTTCGTTCATCACTAATTTAAGTATCTCGCTCGCATCCATTTTCTCAGCTGAATTTTAAAAGCACAGAAGGGCCACCCATCATTACAGGCACATCCTGCATAGGTTCACCTTTGCCGCAATTTCCTGGGTAAAGTTCGAAATCGTTTCCAATCAAAGAAACCGCCTTCCAAAAATCAAAAGTGCTTGAATCAAGCTTGTAGTTCTTTATTGGCACAGTTGGCTCACCGTTTTTAATTAAGTAAGCCTCGTTTCCTTGGTATCTGGCAAAACTTCTCGTATCATCTATGTTCCATTCTGTAAAGCTTTTTATGTATATGCCGTTTTTTGCTTCGCTGAAAAGCTCTTCGATATTTGCATCTCCTTTTTCTAGGTATGTGTTAGACATTCTTATTATAGGCTCATTTGAGTAAGAATCGCTTCTTGCTGATGCATTGCTACTCTTTCTCATGAGATATGCGTATTCCCTATTAAGAAGAAGCCCGTTTTGTATACCTTCTTTTACAAGAATTTTTGGCCTTGCCTTTACTCCCTCATCATCATACAAGAAAAAGCCGTATGAATTTTTTATCGTCGGATTATCAACTATATTTACCTTTTCGCTTCCTATTTTGGTACCCAAATTAGAGCTGTTTAAGTAGCTTAGTCCCGCTTGAGCTGCCTCTCTACCAAACACCCTGTCTGCCTCGCTTGGATGACCTATACTTTCATGCACAGCTATACCAACAATCTCTGGAGAGGCGACTACATTTTTTATTTTTGAGAGCTCATAGTTACTTATTGATTTACCGTTTTCAACCATATTGTGCAATGCTTTTATTTCTTCCTCTAATTTGTTTTCTAACACTTCTATTTTAAAAAGCTCATAGCCGCCAGTCTTACCAAACAAAATTGTTCTTTGTCTGCTCGCATTTCCTTTACCAACTATTATGCTAAAAAACCCACCTAAGCTGGGCAAATTACTTCTTATCTTTGTACCTTCAGAGTTTACTAGATATGTTTTAGACCTTCCTATACTCACACATAATGATCTAAAGCTTACATCTTCTTTTTTTACAAAATTGTCAAGCTCTCCCAGATCTTTTGGCAAATTTGTATATGAATCCTCTATCTTTATTTTTTCACTTGCTTTATAATCCGCTTTCTCTACCCTCTCTTTAGAAAGACATGCCTTATTTCCATTGAATGGCTTGAACCTAAAAGCTTCTTCAACCGCTCTTTTATCGAGCTTGTTTGTAGAAAAAGTTAATAAACTACCATTTCTTATAAGCCTTATCCTTATGCCAGAACTCTTGAAGATCGCTAAGCCGCTCGGCTTTCCTTGGCGTATAGAATAAGAAGCACCTTCGCTAAGCTCTATATATGCTTCTACAAAATCAAAGCCTTTATTCAAACCTAGGGAGATTGCGTAATCTGCAATCCCCTCATAGTTTTGCATTATATTCAGCCAAACAGGCTAGCTAGGCCACCTGCTGCTTCTTCTTCACTCTTCTTTTCCTCCTTCTCCTCTTTCTTTTCCTCCTTCTTTGCTTCCTGCTGAGGAGCTGCAACTTGCGTTGTCTGTATATTCTGTACGTTCTTAATCACTTCCTTTATATTTATGCCTTTTAATGATGCTACCACAGCCTTTGCTTTTGCTTCGTCTGGCTGAAGCCCTGCGGCTTCAACTATCTTCATGAGATCTTTCTCGTTTATCTCTTTTCCAGCTGCGTCAAGCAAAAGTGCAGCATATATATATTCCATCTCTTTTCACCCCATAAAATATTATTCAATATTAGCACTCAGCTTGATATTTAGAGCTTCTGCAACAGCTTTTGCAAGAAGCTTCTCTACTATTTCAGGCTCGTATATGTTTGCAGCCAATCCTAAGCCAAATGCCGAAAGATATGCCTTTCTTATCAATGCTTCTACGTTGTATTCAGTTACATAGCCCGCTTCTATAGTTAGGTTATACGCCCTCATAAATGCAACAGCTATATCATTTGTTACGCTTTCCTTTGTTATGCTGAATACCTCTTTTGTAAATAATATATTATTGGAAACGGCCCCCACAAGCTCTGGTGCGACTTCAAATGGAGATATATCGAGCATTCTTAGTGCCTTTGAAACTGCAAGGGTTATCTTCCCGCCCTTTGGCACAAGGACTTTGCTCTTTGCTATCACCACTTTACCTTTTTGTATCTGCACATCTATGCCTGCTGCCTTAAGATCTGTTACCCCTTGACCTGGAGGTATACTTGTCTCACCCGCTTCTATCAATATATCGCTTGGTGCAATCTGGTTTGGCTTTGCAGCAAGTTTTAACTTGTTTGACTTTAACTCATTATAAAGCTCTACAGGGTCTTTATTAGATAAAACAAGCACGCTGTTCTTTTCGATAAATTGAGAAAGTTTTGAAAGATTTGGATCAGATTCAAGTGTTTTAATTAGAAGGTTCTTTCTTGCAAAAACAATTTTTGTATCGTTTCTTAAAGAATTCCTCACTTTTTGCAATAGCCTATCTGGTATTGCGTTTATAGGCATAACACCTACTGTCTTATAGCGCTTAACCTCTTCCTTTAGTTTGTTTACAAGCTCTATCTTATCTTTTTTTAGCATAGGCATAAAGATCACTACAATAACTTGAGGGGCTTGCTCATGCTTAACTTGACAAATATTGATTTAATATGTGTTTGTCCAACCTTCTTTGCAATATTATTTATTACCTCTTTTATGTTTTCAAATATCTCTTCAGGCTTCATATCTTCGCTACCCACAACTGTGTGAACAGTAGGCAGAAACCTACCTTTGCTTTTTATGACTATCCTTTTTGATATGTTTGAAACAAACTTTTCAAGATCGTGTGGATCAAATAAAGGTTTCGGCATTTTATTTCTAGGCCCTAAGAACTGGCCAAGCTTCTTAGCAATCTCAGGCATGAGGTTTGGCTGAGCAAGAAGCTCGTAGTTAAGCAAAGAGTTAAGCTTTTCCTTATCATTTGCTATTGAATCTATCTTTGTTCCGTCTATTACTTCAACACCTAGCTCCTGAGCCTTTGAGATAAGGTTTCTATCAGTTGCAAAGATTGCGGCCTTTCCAACCTTGCCCTTGCTGTAAGGCAATATTATCTCCATATTTAGCCTGTTATCCTGCTTTGAGAAATCTATACCTTTAAAATTTATTGCAAGCTCTACGCTCTGCTTAAACTTTCTTTTGCCTTTCTCCTCAGCTATGAACTTCGCAAATTCATCAAATTTATCTTCTAGCATAAAACCCCTCCTGCAAAACTGCAGTGCTTGCGGGAAAACAAGCCTGAGCTTAAGATATTATGAAGACAAATATATAAAAACTTATCTTACTTCATAGCCTTTGATTAGAGTCGATTTATTGATTTTAAGCTATAAAAAGAACTTACAGCTCGTAATAAGAACAACCGCCTCTTCGCCCTTAGTAAATATTTTATGCAAGAGAATATAAATATATAGTTATAGCAATTTTTACAGGTATTTAAGGATTTAACCTATTAATTCGGATATTATATTATATTTTGGGAATTATTATGCCTGCATCACTAGAAAAGCAAGCATATGTAAAGAATGAACTTCCCTACGAGCTGCTAAAGGCCCTTTACAACAACTCTAGATTATCGCTCAGGGAGCTTGCTGCACAGCATGGTGTATCGCACCATGTGGTAAGCTATATGCTAAAGAGGCTTGAAAGGGAGCATGGCATTGTATATACGTTAGAACTTGATGAGAACAAATTGGGCTTTGCAAATGGAAGGATTGTTACAATAAAATTCAAGAACAAGCCAGATATAGAGATAATAAAGGAAAAGCTAATAAACGATCCTTTTGTACAAGACCTTTACCTAGCAGACGGTGACTTTGACCTTATTATGTATGTATCGGGCATAACAGAAGAAGAATTTAAGGTGTGGCAGTGGCACGTTAGAGAGTATTTCAACAAATATATGCCACTCCTTAGAACTTCAACATTAACTACAAAATACGTAGGCTTTATGCCGCTTAGAAACAAAGCAATAATGAATTCACCAAACCTATCTGAATTTGAGAAAAAAGTACTTACTATTCTGAATGAAAATTCAAGAGAAAAGATATCAGAGATAGCAAAAAAGGTTAAGGTGAAAGATCTAGATAAGGTTATTTATGTTATCAAAAAGCTAAGGGAAAGAGGCATAATAAAGAGGTTTACGGCAATAACGACAAAGCCCGGCAAGAGTATTATACAGGCCTTTGGTGCCACAATAAACCCAAGTAATAACCACAGCAATTATATAATAAATTTTTATAACGAAGTAGTCAAAGAAGAAAAACATCAGTTAGCAAGCGATTATATATTAATTACAGACACAATTGGTTATTTTGATATTTTTTATATTGCGAACTTCAGCCGAGGCGAAGATGCAGAGAAGAGGGGTGCAGAGATGTATAAAAGGATCTTTGCTGATGAGTTGCTTGTAATAGAAAAAGCAATAATAACGGATATTTTAGCAGGCTATCTGCCCCAACATATAGATACTTTTGAAGAATGGAAAAAGAAGGCGCAGCTATAGTAAATAAGAAACTAATTCAAGCATCTTGCTTTTTATTTCAGTGTGATAGTCATCGCGCATTAATGTGGTGCTTCTTGTAATTTTTATGCGTGGGCAACTTCCACCATTATGCGTAGAAAGAACAATTATTTTTGAATTCTTTGCATTATAAATCTTCATAGCATCACCTTTTGTAATTGGTATGATTTCCAAAAACTTAAAAAGGTTTAGGTTTCTTGCGTGTAAAAGGATAAAAGCTAGATTCTAAATTGCAATTAGACAATGTATTCTTCACCAAGCTTTGGAACATGTACTTCATATTTGTTTGAAAGGTACTTAGCAAACTCCTCGCTCTTCTTCTCTTCGCCATGAATAACAAAGACCTTCTTTAAGCCTTCTAAATCACTTACAAGCTTTTGGAGCTGTGGCCTATCAGCATG
>Ga0208151_100162_pt1 | contig 35274 bp, 35 predicted proteins | sample ECH_Bhost_MetaG_FD_187130 | JGI IMG/M metagenome (GOLD analysis project Ga0208151, IMG submission 187130) | Hot spring microbial mat communities from Yellowstone National Park, Wyoming, USA - ECH_B host_MetaG (SPAdes) (version 2) | ecosystem: Environmental > Aquatic > Thermal springs > Hot... | reverse complement strand
ATTTTCCCGCCGTGTATTTATTCTTTTGGGATCCTTGCTTAAGGTTTTGGAAAGTAGCTACAGAGGGGGCTATCCATCCCCCACCTCACGGAGCGGAGGGGTGGGGTCTTCCCCTCACCCCCTTTGAACCCCCAGATAAGATAAAAATAACTTTATGTGTTGACACCGGTGTTGTTACTCTAATCTGAGCAACTGGTGTTAATAATATGAGGATGTGTGTATAGTTTACACTTGGTGGGACGCGGATAGGAAAAATTATATTATGTTGGGGGTATCCTTTGTTGATGGATATGAGCGCTACGAGTGTGGTTGTCGGGGAACGCCGCGGTGTTAAACCTCAGCTTGAAAAGGAGGGATTCGTGGGGAAGCCTCTTAAGAGGGTTGAGGATCTTAAGCTAGTCAGGGGGCTTGGGGGGTTTATAGGTGATCTTAGGGTTGAGGGTATGGTGTACGCTGCATTTGTGAGAAGCCCCCACGCCCACGCTAGGATAGTTGGAGTCGACTCGAGTGAAGCTCTCAGACTTGATGGGGTGATCGGCGTTCTCACAGCGAAGGACCTGGGGGGAGTTGGTAATCTCCCCACCGTGGATGAGGACGCTGAGAAGAAGCCGACGCCGAGGAGGCCCCTTGCAGTGGATGTTACCAGGTATGTGGGTGAGGCTGTTGCCGTTGTTTTAGCCAAGGATCGATACACGGCTGAGGACGCGGCGGAACTCGTGCGGGTGGACTATGAGCCGCTTGAGGCTGTGGTCGACGTGGAGGAGGCACTCAAACCGGGTAGCCCCCTTGTCCACGACCACCTCAAGAGTAATGTATGCTACCACTCGGTGAACACGGTGGGCGACGTTGAAGACGCCTTCGCCAAGGCTGACCACGTGGTAAGCCTGAGGCTAGTCAATCAGAGACTTGCCCCCGCACCGCTTGAGACGCGTGGGATACTCGCATCCTACGATAGGGGTAACGGTGAGCTCAAAGTGTGGGCCACAACACAGGACCCACACGGACTCAGGGATACCCTCGCCTCAATACTTGGATTACCCCAGTCGGGTGTGCGTGTCATCGCACCCGATATGGGTGGCGCCTTCGGCTCAAAGATATCGGTGTACCCAGAGGATGTGGTGGTTTCATACGCTGCGATACGTTTCAACAGGCCTGTTAAGTGGGTTGAGACACGGCGTGAGAACATTGTGACCACAACACATGGCAGGGGCCAGGTTCAGTATGTTGAGGCAGCTGTGCGTGCGGACGGCAGAATCCTGGGTCTTCGAGTCAAAATCATATCTGATAGTGGTGCCTACAACACACCAGGCGCCCTGGATAACCCCACACTCACAGCGCAGATGTTCACGGGTGTATACGACATCAAGGCGACGAGGGTGGAGGTGTACTCTGTTCTCACAAATAAGGTGCCCCAAGACGCCTATAGGGGTGCGGGTAGACCCGAGGCGGCCTACCTTATAGAGAGAACCATGAATATTATAGCTAGAAAGCTGGGTATGGACCCAATCGACATCAGGAGGATCAACTACATACCTAGGGAGGCCTTCCCGTACACCACACCTGGAGGACTCATCTATGACCTAGCTGACTATGAAGCCAACCTTGAGAGGGCATTAGAGTTCTCCGCATATACCAGGCTTAGGAGGGAGCAGGGGGAGGCGAGGCGCCAGGGGAGGCTCATGGGAATCGGGGTGGCGACTTGGACCGAGATATGCGGATTCGGCCCGGGGCTACCCCAGACGGCCGCCGTCACTGTTACACCCGCCGGGGAGGTCATAGTGAGTATCGGCGGCCACCCACACGGTCAAGGCCATCATACACCTATAGCCCAGATAGTGGCGGATGAGCTTGGCGTAGATATAGGCAAAGTGAGTGTGCGCCACGGGGACACAGCCCTCCTACCTTGGAGCTCGCTCACAGCTGGGAGCCGCTCGGCTGCGCTCACAGGCTCCGCGGCACTCCTCTCAGCGAGGAAAATAAAGCGCAAGATGAGCCTCATAGCCTCCAAGCTCCTGGGTTCAGATTTGTCTGAACTCGTGTTCAGCGACGGATTCGTGTACTCAAAATCCAACCCATCAAGGAAAGTCAGGTTTGAAGATGTGGCTGACGCAGCGTACAAGCCCTGGAAGCTCCCCGAGGGCCTAGAGCCAACACTCTACGAATACACAGCGTACACACCACCAGACTATGTTTTCCCCTATGGGACACACATAGCTGTGGTCGAAGTTGACAGGGATACGGGTGAGGTTGAAGTGCTCAAATACTTCGCTGTGGACGACATAGGTAGGGTTATCAACCCAATGCTCGTCGAGGGCCAGGTTCATGGGGGAATCATGCAGGGTGCTGGTCAGGCGCTCATAGAGGAGGTGGCCTACGACGGGGGCGGCCAGCCCCTAACCCAGAGCTTCGCAGAGTACCTTATACCATCTACACAGACACTCCCGAACATTGAGTGGACGAGAACTGAGACACCCACACCCAGAAACCCGCTCGGCGTAAAGGGTGTTGGTGAAGCCGGCACCATCGCGGCCACACCCACAATCGTGAACGCAGTCGAAGACGCTCTCTCAGAGTACAACGTAGTGGTGGACCGGATGCCGCTGAGAGCCGACTACATACTAAGCTTGATAAATAATAGCGGAAAACGCCAGAATTGAAAGCGCAGAAGCGTTTGTAGGGAGATAGTGGTTGATATAGACTGATTACCGCATTCATGTAAACCACTACAGCCGAACCCTATGCCACATGGCACCTTATTTACACAAGTGTGTGGTTTATTCAAAAAGCAGTGGGAACACGAATACTCTAAATATTTTTACATCTTTATCCGCATGGGTAAGCAAAATTCTACTTAAACTATACAAACAGTTGGCTTAATAGCTTTTGAATATTTAGTAAAACCTCCAATCCATATTCCCTAGAGACCATATAACACAGCGCATGAAATGGTCAGCAGTTGGTTTTACTCTTTTTAGGAGATTGTTGTTTTTGAGGTATGCCTAGTAACGTTGTTCAATGCGTTTTTTATCTCCTGGAGGTGATCATTTAAGAGTATGATTAGCCAGCGAGTATAGTTTTGTGGCTTGCTTTTAACATCTGCCAACAAGTCGTCTAGGCTGACCCACTTATAGTCTGATACCTCCACTGGGTTGGGTTTCACAGCGCCATTATACTCTCCGAAGAACACGTGGTCGTACTCCCACTCGGTGAGACCGTTGCCGACTGCTGTTCTATATATAAACTCGAAACCCTCTCTTAACGGTGTATCGAAGCCCATTTCCTCCTTGAGCCGCCTCCGCGCAGCCACCTCAGGCTCCTCGTCGGGAGCCGGGTGAGTGCAGCAAGTGTTACTCCAAAGACCAGCAGAATGGTACTTACCATCAGCCCTCCTCTGCAAAAGCGTCTCACCCTTAGCGTTGAATATAAACACGGAGACCGCCCGATGGAGCTTCCCCCCATCACTGTGAGCCCTGAGCTTCTCGGCTTTACCTATAACTCTATCGTGTTCATCGACCAGCACCACTAGGGTACCACTATCGGTGTCCATAGACAATTCAATAGTATAGGCTAGTAGTATTAAAGCTTGGCTAAACTATGCAAACCATGATGCAAGCCTCCTTCTTCACTTTCAGCTGAGAGCTGTAGTTTTTGTTTATCTTGATGGGGTTTGGTGGGGGGCGGAAGACCTCCCCCGCGAGGGCGTATAAAACCCCCCAAAGAGTGACGACTAAAGGAACTACCGTCCGAGGGCGGGGTAGCTGACTCTAACCTTTAACCCCTATTTCTTCATGCAATCACGAACCAAAATGCTTTTTTGCCTATTCACCAGTCTAGGTGTATGTTCCGTCTTCTGAGGTCGGTCAGGAGGCACCCTCTATCACCCTTCTCAAAGAGGGGTCTACAGGCGTTGGCGCTCTTCTTCGGCTCAATTGTTACCGCTACCTTTATCATGCATTTACTTGAAGGGTGGTCGCTTGTGGATTCGTTCTACTATATCACCATGCTCACAACTGGTGAAGGACCTTCTAATTCACCAGCCACTCTTGCAGGTAAACTTTTCGCCTCATTTTACTCCATCTATTCCGTTGCCATGCTGCTTACCACCGCAACATTGATGTTCGAACCCATGATGGGCTACACCTTTAGGAGGGGCGTCGAATTCTTTGAAAAAGAGAAGATGAGGCTAGGCACCCACCAACACCCCTCCACACCTCAAGGCCAGCAACGTCCAAGTGAGAATTAGAGCCCTGAACATCATACTGCAACTCCTAGGATGGTTACCACCAACGAGGATATATACTCGGAGGTGAGAGTTGAAGGTGTATATGGTAGTCTCACTCTAAACCAGATACGACCCAACGGCACGCTCAGTGGGGGCCTGTTCACTGTGTGATTCTGTTTAGCGTGTGTTCTTCCATGTGCCGCCTATCACCCAGACTGGTTCGTCTGGGTTGAAGTATTCTTGACCCTCAACCCTGAGCTCTTCTAATAGCTTTTCGTTGACATCCACCCCTAGACCGGGTTTCTTGCTCACCTGGTAATGTCCCCCAACTACGGGTGTGGAGTTATACACGAGGTCACGCTTCCACTGGGGGAAGAAGTCGTAGAACGACTCCTGAATTAGGAAGTTGGGTATCGAAGCATCCAGTTGTATCGTCACGGCATTCTGTATTGGTCCGAACGCGTTGTGGTATGCCATCTCGACTCCGTACGCCTCAGCGAGCACAGCCATCTTCTTCGCCTCGGTTGGGCCACCCACGTTTGCAACGTCGGCTTGGAAGAAGTCGACGAGCCCCCTCTGTGCGAGTGTTACAAAGTGTTGTTTTGTTAATACCCTCTCACCCAATGCAATCCTAAGCCTAGTAGCCTGCCTATACTTCGCCAAGCCCTCCACGTTCTCGGGGTGGACTGGCTCCTCGGCGAACAGTGGGTCGAACTCTTCGAGCGCCCTAGCCACCGCTATGGCCGAGTTGGGGTTGAAGCGCCCGTGGTGCTCTATGAGCAACTCGACGCCTCCGCCAGCCGCATCTTTCACAGCCTTAACCCTCTCCACAGCAAGCCTTATACCCTCACGGTCTATCCAGTCAAAGTACGCCCCGAAGGGGTCGAACTTTAGAGCCGAGTACCCCTTGGAAACAACCTCCTTAGTCCTAGTGTACCACTCCTCGGGCATAACGCAATCCTGATACCACCCATTTGCGTAAACCCTAACCCTATCCCTGAATGAACCACCAATCAACGCGTGAATCGGCGCCCCCAACACCTTCCCCACAACATCCCAACAAGCCGTGTCGAAGGCGCTGAGCGCGGTGGTTGACTCGAAAGACTCGGATAGGTAGAAATCATGCTTGTACCACTCCCACCGATTACGCTCAAAGTTAAAAGGATCCTTCCCCCTGTACACCCTCCCCACCTCTCTAAGGGAGGCTATCACGGGTTGAACCCTCAGGGTGGGCACAGCCTCACCGTACCCAACCACACCGTCAGACGTGGTAACCCTGAGTATTATAGCCGCAGAAGCCCAAGTCTGACCCTTCGCAACCCCACTGCCAAGCTGATATACCTCGAAATCCCTGATCTCCATAACCCACTATGAGCGAACCAACCAAAAAACGTTACTCACCGCAATAAACAACGCAAACCCAAAGAGCTCAACGTTCAATGCATACCGGATTATTACACACATTTGAATGGAACCAATTGAATGGAACCAATCAAAGCCGTAAGCGGTCTAAACCAATACAGCTTGCTAAACATTCCCCAATAGCTTAACTAGACTAGTTTAGATTCACACAGTACTACGATCAGCGGTAATAATACAGATCGAATAATATACTGATTATTATTTCATAATAATATGTTCGTTTAGATAAGTTGTAGTTATTGAACATTTTTGTTTTAATCAAAACGCTACCCAGCAAGGTTTATTACATATCTAATGAATGTTGGTGTGATGACTCAGCAATCCAAGTCCACTACCCCACAGCTATGGAGGAGGGGTGTGGGTATACTCCTAGCACTGGACTTCGTAGTTACCTTGGCGATCCTGATCACAGATAAGAACCTGCAAACAGACTTCGGCGCAACTCATCCTTACTATCTACACTGGTACGTTTTATTGGTTACAGCACTAGTAGACCTAGTTGGGGCGCCGCTGGTCTACCTGCAATCCAGCCGTCAACTGATTAGAGCCGCGGCTGGGTGGAGTATATTCATGGCCATACTTCAGGTTGCTGATATAGCAACATATAGGTTAGTAGGCTTCCCAAATCCATCAGGATTCGCCGTGTACCTCTTTGGCTTAACACACTATGATGGTGCGCTCCCCTACATCCCAGGGTTATACGACATACTCCTACTCCTTTACATTATAACAGCCGCGGTATCAGCTCAAGCGCTCACAAGAAGAACATAGACTCATCAAAAAAGAAGACCACAGACTCATCAAAAACACGGGTAAACCTAGCCATAACGGGAAACAACAGAATCCACCCATACCTAGTGAAGAGGCGATGCTTTGTACGTGTATAGTGCTACGCTGATGCAGAATCATTCTCATAGTTTCAAGCCTAGCATGGGCGTCGGGTTGACGTCTCCTCGCGCCTTAAGGTCGAGGGTTAACTCTAGGAGGTTCATCGTTCCCACCATCGATTAGGGAGCACATCTCTCATTTGGTGGACAGTCGGGAGCGTCAGGACTCCCCCCACTTCAGGTGAATGGAACCTCCATCTGGTTCCGTGGATAGAAGAGATACTGATTGCCCTCCCACAGTCCCATTAAGTCCTCTTTCAAACTGGGGAAGGGGCCCGCTAGCGTCACTGGATAACAAAATGAAAAAGAAGTATTAAAATTTTCATGCCTGAGCCATTCGGACGAGGCTTTCAATAATGAGTGAACCCTCCTATTCCTCTGGAGGATTTATCCATGGGTTTCCTGTTTGGGGTCTGGGATTGGGTCTTCTTTAGTATTGCGATATTGTTCCCTTACGCCTCACATAGTCATAGCAGAGCTTGTAGACGGCTGCTCCAAGCGGTATCGTCACCAGGTCGAAAATGCCCATTATGGTGATATAGGGTGTGAGCTGGGTTATCGTCGATGTGTGCAGCAGGGCTAGGCGGAGACCGTCGAGAGCCCATGTTAGTGGGAGCGCGTAGCTTACCAGGCGTACAGCGTAGGGTAAGGCGGTCACGGGGAACACTGTGCCAGACATGAGTGTTGTGAACGTTGAGAAGAAGAAGGCGATGGGGTTACCCTGCTTTGTTACCATAACCAGCGCGGCTGACATCATGGCGACGCCGAACGTTGAGGCCAATAGCATTAGAACAATTATGATGGCTCCAAGAATGTTCGCGTGGCTATATGACACGCCGAGGCCAGCACCCACCGCTAGTATTACGGCGGCGTTCAGTGTGTTAAGGATGAAACCCCAAACCGCGGAGTATGTTAGGAATCCGAAGACGCCGAGGGGTGAGAGCACGTAGTATTCGAGTGTTCCGTAGAGCTGCTCGTTTCTGAGCCTCTGACTGATTGTCACGATGGATGAGGAGACGTATCCCTGAAACGCTAAGCCCACCACGAAGAAGCTAGTGTAGCTCGTGGGGTCAGTTATGGCTGTGACGTGTTCGCCGAGCGATGTGCCCACGAAGTAGTAGGTGAACACTGGTAGAACCCAGCTCAACACATTCAGAGCCATCTGTGTGCGGTAGCTCACCCACACCCTGAAGCCTCTAAGGTAGAGGAAGGCGTAGAGCTTAGCCAGCACGCTGCTCACGCATACCACCCCTCCTGAACTGGTAGGGTCTAACATCCATCGTCGATTCGCCCACGAGGCTCACGTATACATCCTCAAGCGTCGGCTCCACACTTCTCTCCCCAATTGTACGAGCCCTTAACTCGTCCACCACGCTTCTAGGTAGGCGTAGCACTAGGCGGCCGTTCCTTGAAGTCACCACGAATCTCCTATACGAGTCGGGTAGCTCATCCTCGTCAACCTCTAACTCCACGACCCCACCAACCAGCCTGACGAGGTCCCTCGGCGAACCTTCAGCAACTATTCTACCACTCTTTATTAGGTACACGTAGCCCGCTATCTCCTCAACATCCTTCATATAATGGCTTGTAAACAGAACTGTTCTTGTATCCCCAAGCTGCCTTACAAGCCTCCTTAGACTCCTAGAGGACACCACATCTATACCAAGTGTGGGCTCATCAAGCATTATCACAGGAGGATCATGCAGGATAGCCCTTGCGAGGGCCAGCCTCCTAAGCATACCTGTACTGTAGTGCATGGTCTTAGTGTCAGCCCATTCACTCAGACCCACAACAGAGAGGGCCTCCCTTGCCCGCTTCCTCGCTTCATCCAAACCTAGGTTGTAAAGCGTGGCGTAAAACACCAAGTTCTCCATAGCTGTAAGCCTATAATAGAAGAGCCTGTCACTCACGGTCACAAGCCCAATACTCCTCTTCACCTCCTTTGGCTGGTCAACAACACTGTAGCCGTTTACATAAGCCTCCCCACTGCTTGGCAGAATAAGTGTGGATAGCACCCTAATCAGAGTGGTCTTACCAGCACCGTTGGGCCCAACTAGGGCGACAGGCGTCCCCGGACGTACGCGAATATTAATATTGCACAGCGCGGACACAACACCACGCTTACCGTTTGCAAAAAATTTGGTGATGCCACGCGTTTCAATCATTGATAATCCAACACTTAAAAACCTAACAATTCAAGGGACACATATTTCTTTCCTTAAACCCGAAAGAATACAGTCAACAGACTCTCCGTATCACGCATTAAGCATCCCCCATAATATTTCAAACTAATTGATAATCCTAATACGCGCTAAAAAGGAATAAGGGAATTAGCGATGCGCTTGGTTCAGCTTGATATCTGCTGGTAACCCGCTTGTTGAGCATCGTAGTAAGTGAAGCTCCAAGTGGGAGGAGCATCGAGTGTGAATGGGAGCATATAGCTTGCGGGTAGAAGCATTCTTTGACCTGTTAGGGTTACTATCTGCATTTGTTGGAGTTCGCCGTCGACCATGTACTCGTTGATTGGGTATAGGTTGCAGCACGGCTGAAATTCGAGCTGTGTATAAGCCCCATAGAAGGGGGTGCCATTATAGGGTATGCTCGCCGTGTATGTGGCCGAGGTGTTTAGGTCGTGTATTGTGAACACTACCACGCCTTGGCTTTCCTCGTAGACTATTGTGAGGGTGAGCACGGTGCCCATGGGTGTGGGTACACCCGGCTGCACCGCTGGGTTCTGTGAGGATATAAAGTAGTGCGCGAAGCAGTTCTTACCTGGCACATACCAGGGAGCTATCGTACCATTCGGATCCAAGTCCACGCCGAGCTGGAAGAAGCCAACACACGTGGACCTAGTGGTTCCATAGTAGTTCATAGCGTTTATCTGAAAGCTTAGTATCCCCTGCTGAGGTGTGGACCAATCCTTCAACACCATGAGCGCACTCAAATTGTAGAATGCCGGTAGCAGGTTTACGAGCAACCCCGAGCCCTGACCGTAACCCATCATGTTGTTGTAACCCGGGAGATAGATGGGTATCTCGTAGGTGGTAACCACTATGTTAGTGTAATACACGGTGGAGCTTTCAGTATAGATTATGGCTCCCCTGTAGCCTCCAGCTTGGGGGACGCTAATGTTGGCTGCGGGTTGGTCTGTTCTATCCACGAATAGCTGCATCACCCACCCCACGTTTGGCGAGGAAGGTGTGCTGGCGTTATAAACGTTGGCCGCTATGTAAACCCACCCCGATGGGTAAACCGTACCGACTGGTATTGGTTCAACCCGCACCACGCTACTCGGAGATGAACCAGCAACTATGTAGCCATCTTCGACGCCAACCACGGCCACTGGTCCGTTTGAGCCGAACAACCCGAAGAAGCCGCTTCCACTCTTCGTATATATTGCGACTTGGAAGGATATGAAGTTGTCACCCGTTATGAAACCCTGAGTGGCTTCATCCACTTGTGGTGACCTACCCGTCGCGCTTGATTCAAGCGAGGGTTCACCGAAATAATTCGGGGAATCCACTACTATAGGCTGCTTACCCTCAACTACACTCCAGCCTTGGAAAACGCCTGACTCAAAATTTGACACAAAGGCGAAGGCACCAGTGGTAGACGCTAAGGGAGCGCTCCGAGGAATTGGTGGGTGTAGGATTAACTGTGTTAAATCTTGTTTTTGTGCAAAGCCGTGGGGGCTAGTGAGATAAGTATTAGGGCACCTAGGAAAGCCAAAACACAAAGGCTTTTAAACGCCATATTTTACTATTTAGAAACTCTCTATTTAAACATTCTCTTAGTTGTTTGCATGTTCAATAAACACCCCTAGATTATGCTACTCATGTAAATTACCACGGCTGAACTCTACGAGCCGCTACTTTTTATTTAAACGAATCTATAATTTATTAAGTAAAGCGCTTAGTTATAATACTCTGTTAGAGTTTTTTACGGGTTTCATAGTCTCTTGTTCGGAAACCTTATTAGTGATTTGTGGAACCAGTTTATGGGTTTTAGTCATGAGGTATAGACGTCTCGGTGGTTGGGGTCTTAGGGTTTCAGAGATATCCTTGGGGTCGAACAACTTTGGCACTCAGGTTGATAGGCCTCTCGCTATTAGGGTGATTGATAGGGCTTTGGAGCTGGGTGTGAACATGATTGACACGGCTAATGTGTATACGGGGGGTAAGTCGGAGGAGATAATAGGTGAAGCTTTGAAGGGTAGGAGGGATGAGGTCGTGGTTGCCACAAAAGTGGGTAGCCCAGTGGTGTCCAACAACCCCATAGGTGGTGGACTGTCTAGGAAGCACATCATGTGGCAGTTCAAGAAAAGCCTTCAACGCCTGCAAACCGACTATGTTGATATATATTACCTGCACAGGTTTGACCCTGAGACACCTTTAGAGGAGACCCTTCGCACGATGGACTACCTTGTACGTGAAGGGTTTGTGCGCTATGTGGGTGTTTCGAACTTCGACGTAAAACAGCTGGAGGCCACGTGGCGGACCTGCGAGGAACTGGGTCTTGAGAAACCAATCGTGCTTCAACCACCCTATAACCTTCTCAGACGGGATATAGAGGTGGAGGTGGCGCCCTGGTGTGAATCCCACGGTATGGGTGTGGCCGTCTACAGCCCGCTGCAGGGGGGTCTGCTCACGGGGAAATACTCACTAGGAGCCCAGCCACCAGAAGGCAGTAGGGCGGCTTACAACCCCATCTACCGTGAGAGGTGGCTCACAGCTGAGAACCTCCAACGTGTAGAGAAATATAGAGAGGTAGCGGGGCAACTGGGTGTAGACCTAAGGGAGCTCGCGGTGGCGTGGATCCTCAGTCACAGATGGGTGTCAACCGCGATCGTTGGCGCTTCAAACCCAGCGCAGGTTGATGAAAACGTGAAAGCACTCGAGGTAAACATCCCACAGAGCCTCTTAGAAAAACTTGACAATCAACGTTAGCACCAAGCCACTCTACGGCTTTGTTTCTCAGGCAAGTAGGCCATAATGTTGTTGGCTAGCGGGACACTAGATTGGGTGAGTATGACGACTCGAGCGTCCACCGGGCTATGGGTTTTTATTCTGGGTCATCGTGCTGTGTTAAGGTGTAGCATTTGAGGTTTGTCGACCTACACGAAGATTTAGCCTTCTCTTCTCAGTCGGAGGACGTGATCGGTGGCTCCAATCAGTCGAGTGTTCAGATGCTTCGTGGTGTTGGCGATGACATCATTGTGTTCGGCTCACTCTACCCCCACATAAACACGGTGGATGAGAGAGCTGAGGTTCTAACGAAGAATTACGGGCACAGTTCGAAGTCCACGTCACCCCTCATACAGATTCTACTGGAGCAGATAAAGTTCTACCTCTACCTTGAGCGCTCGGGTCACGTAAAGATCGTGAGGGGTAGCGGCGACCTGGATTCGAAGGGTCTCAAAATTGTGCTCGCCTTAGAGGGTGCGGATGTGCTCACGGATCCCTACGACCTTTACATGCTACGTGAACTCAACGTGCTCTGCGTTGGACTCACATGGAACTACGACAACAAGTTTGCTTCCTCGTGTATGTCTAAGAGGGACTACGGACTCACAGGCTACGGGGAGGAGCTGGTCAGGGTGGCTAACGAGTTGGGCATAATAGTGGATGTGGCCCACTCTGGGAAGAAGACCACAATGGATGCGGCCTCAACCTCTAAGAAGCCAGTTATAGCCTCACACGCAAACGCGAAGGGTGTGAAGAATCATGTTAGGAACCTTGACGACGAGGAACTCGAAGCAATAGCTAAGACAGGAGGCGTCGTGGGTATAACAGCCATAAACAGCACCCTGAGCGAGCAGCCATCTATCCACGACCTCGCGAGGCATGCCCAATACGTTGGGGAGAGATTCGGCTGGGAACACGTCGCACTCGGCACAGATTTCCTAGGCGTGGAGAAAACCCCAAGCGGCTTCGAGAACGTGAACAAAATAGCCACGCTCGCCGAACTCTTAGGTCCACACGCGGAGCAAGTGCTCTGGGAGAACCCAATACGCGTGCTTAAGAATACCCTACACTAGCCAGCCAACTACGCATCATCAATAACCCCAGCCAGCTCCCGTGCTTCGGCTTCAAGGTCTATCCACTTCTCCCCCCAGCGACGCATCTCCTCGATAACAGGCCTCAACTCTTGAGCCTGCTCGGTGAGCGAGTACTCAACGGCGAACGGCCGCGTGCTAATCACCTCCCTCCTAACCAGCCCCTCATCCTCAAGCTGTCGAAGCACCCTTGACAGCGTCTTAGAGTCAGCCCCACTGAGCCTAAGCAGCTGGTTGAATCTGAGGGGCCTATCCATCAGATACCTTATGATGATGAGCTTCCACTCGCTTCCTATCCTGTGTATTGTTGCAACAATCGGGCACACCTTCGACGTAGATTGCATCATCGCCACCTGGTTTATTAATGGTCAGCTAATGGTTATAAGCTTTCTGCAAGTAGATGGTATTATGCAACCACAAAAAGGTGATAATAATGGATGCCGGAATCTCTGAGGGTGCAGGTCTACTAATACTCAGAGCTGTGAGCGGCATACTCTACATAGTCCACGGATCAATGAAGGTCAGACAACCCAGCCGCAACCAGCTAAGACAGATGATGGCTCAGCTAGGGATACCAGGGCCACTCTTCGACCTAGTCGCGCTACTCGAGGTGGGAGGGGGAGTAGCACTCATAGTGGGTCTACTAGCACGCTTCGCATCAATACTCTACGCATTGTTCATGGTTGGCAACCTAATACTATACGCAACCAAACTGAGCAAACCACCGGTCAGCAAGGGCTATGTGGGTGGCTACGAACTCGACACACTCCTACTGGGGATAGCGATACTCATAGCACTCACGGGTCCCGGGGTCTACTCGCTAGACCACATAATAGGCCTAAACATCTAAGCACACACGAAAACCCCCTATTTTTAATCACAAAACGTTATTGGGTTACCCAGCTATGGAACCATGGTTCGCCTCGTTTATCCTCATGTGTTCTTGCAGTCTCCATAGCTCATCCACCGGCTCAGACCTTATTTGCTCATGTGCTCCGTTACTTCGAACTACAACCATGTGTTTACGTGTGAACCTACCTATAATGGTGGCAGAGTAGCCCTTAGACCTAAGACTTGATACCACCCGATTCCCCCTAGTGGGTTTGGCGGCGATTAGTAGTGACCCGGAGGATATCAGCCTGAGTGGGTCGAGCTTTAGCTTTGCGCTGAGCCTGCGTGTCAAAGGATGCACGGGGACCTTCTCTTCGTACACCCTGAAGCCCACATGTGAGGATTTAGCCATCTCGTAGAGGGCGCCGAGCACTCCTCCCTCCGTGCAGTCGTGCATTGCGTGGATGCCACCACTCCTGTAGGCTTCCACCGCCTCACCCACCACGCTCAGGCTGGCCAGCAGGCGCCTAGCGGATGCACCTCCAAGTATGGCTGTACCCTCCAATCCCGCCGTCTTGGTTAAAATGACAACATCACCCGCTTTAGCTTGATCCGCGCTGACATAGGTTTCAGCGTAGGTGAAACACGTGGCGCACACTATGGGCCGCCGAAGCCCGGGTGTCACCTCCGTGTGACCCCCCACAACACTCAAACCCAGCCCACGGGCGGCCCTGTCAACCTCCGAAGTGATTCGTGAAAGTGTTCGCACATCTGAATCCTCTGGTAGAAGTATAACCATCTGGAGGTATCTAGGCGGGTTACCGCTGGTGGCCACGTCGTTGGCTGAAACATGGACAGCTATCCACCCAGCGTGCTCAAGGGAGCCGGTGACCGGGTCGCTTGACACTATAAGGTAGCCTTTACCCAGATTTATAGCCGCGAAGTCAACCCCAACCTTGGGACCCAAAACCACATCTCCTGATGGAGCCCCCAGTCGACCAAGCACGTAGCGCTCAAGCAGCCCACTAGGAAGCTTACCCAACCCAAGCACTTTACTCACACCCCATAAGTGTGACCCCGAATTAAGCCTCTCTAACAACAAAGCAACAATTAACTCAGGACACGGGTACACCAAGGCTGGCCTCCATGATAATCTTTAATTCGCCGCGCAGCAATTAACCACTGATTGGGTTTGAATTACAAGGGATTCATCGACCTCTTAAAGACTATTGAGGGAGGCAGGGTTAGTGTGAGCAGCGTCGCTGGGGATATAGTGGAGCTCGACGGGGATACGAGGGATATATCTGTTCACGCCGACACGCTTAAGCGATTAGGTGTGAGCATGTCCCCCATCAGGCGGCTGCTTGGTCTAAGGTCGTCTTTTAAGCTCCCCCGAAGACTTAATGAGGCGGGTTGGAGACTCACACTACTATTTAACGGGGAACCAATACTGACGGCTGGGAGGGGTGTGTCTGCTATAACAGACCATGTACACATATCCCTGAAGCATGTATTAGACCTAGTATGATGAGTTGGGGTAAAAGCAGGGAAAAAGGGTTATGTTTTGAGGGCTGCAACATTCCTAGCTATGTGCGCCTGTTTCTCCTCGTCGCTCAGATCACGCATGTGCACCGCCAGCGTTATCACACCATTCAACTCCACGCCAAGCCTTGAGCCAGGCATCCTCACAACTACGTTTTGAAGCCGCACATCGAGCTGGCTGTGCTTATCTGAAAGAGCCTCTATGAGGCCAGCGAACAAGCCCTCGCTGATTTCCTCCTCCCTCTCCGAACCAGAACTCATATGTATTCATTATATGCTAAGATGTATATACGCATTTTGATTACTGAGGAATGATACCTGTATAGTTATATTGAGGAAGGCGTGTGCCAGCCACTCAAATAGTATGTTCTCTAGAGACTCATGACGATATCCCCTTTGCATAGACCAAATATGCAGAACACCTAACCTAGTAGATTAACCCGCTCACACATCCGCGTTGAGGGGTAACAGGTCCTAGGAGGATGGCAGCCTTAAGTGGCATAAAGTTATCCGACACCCCTCATTTTGCACACAAATAACTGGTATTGGTTAGATGTAATCACCTTGCCAATATAGAAGCTTCGCTAAATTCCTTGCACAATACTAGTGAGCTTGGGCCACAAACGCTTTTTCACCCCTAATCAATATCCCGCGCTCCAATCCCTTGTATAGGAGCGCTCATTATTCACCCTGAACCCCGGCAGGTTGTACATTGGGTTAAGGGGTCCGTGCCCTCTTCCTATGTTTAGGCTTCTTTCAAGCGCCCTCTGTAGAAATCTCCTAGCTTTGGCGTATGCCACAAGTGGCGGGCGTCCCTTGGCGAGCTCCGCGGCCACCGCGGATGATAGGGTGCACCCCGCCCCATGATTATTCTTGGTGTGCACCCTCCGGTATTCGAACCACCTCCTCGTCGAGGTTGAGCAAAATAGGTCCCGAACTGTTTCACCGTCGAGGTGGCCTCCCTTAATAACCACGTAGCTACACCCTGATGAGAGGAGTATGTCAGCGGCCTCCTCCATATCCTCCCAGCTCCTTATGGCTACTCCCGATAGTACTGATGCTTCCGGAATGTTCGGTGTGATCAACAGCGCTCTTGGAAGCAGTCTGTCTCCCAGTGTTTTCACAGCGTCTTCGCTCAGGAGCCGTGCACCCGACTTGGATATCATCACCGGATCCACCACGAGTTTTAATCCGTACTCATCCACTTTCGAGCAGACTACCTCAACTATTTCGGTATTACCGAGCATACCCGTCTTCCCATACATTATTTGGTAAATCACGCATTACGGCGTCAATCTGGGCTGAAACAATGCTTGGGGGCAGGTTGAACACTTCGGCCACCTCGTAGGTGTTCTGCGCTGTGATGCTGGTTATCACAGTCGCACAGTAGACTCCGAGCATAGTGAAGGTCTTCAGGTCTTCCTGCACACCCGCACCGGCCCCCGAATCTGATCCAGCTATTGTTAAACCAAACTTCACGCCCTATTCACCCATCAACCCATCCACTCAGACACAAACCTTTTCGCAGCTTCCCTTGGGTCCGCGTCCCCCAAGATTGCGGACACTACGGCCACACCCTTCACACCGTACGCCTTAAGCTTCCTCAGATGTTCGAGCTTGATGCCTCCAATCGCGTAGACGGGTATACTCACCCTCCCCAGAATGGACCTCAGACCCTCCTCGCCTATGAGCTTCGTGTCGGCCTTAGTGTTTGTGGGATATACTGAACCAACACCCAGATATGTGGCGCCATTCGCCTCCGCTGCCAACGCCTCCTCCACACTCCTTGCGGACACACCGATTATCCCATGGGGGAAAACCCTTCTTGCAGCCGCAAGCGGTAGGTCATCTTGCCCCAAGTGGACTCCGTCCGCCCCAACGGCCAGCGCTACATCCACTCTGTCATTTACAATAAACACGGCACCAAACTCTGAGCACAGCTTCCTGATCTCCGAAGCCTCCTCGAACATCCTCCTAGTGGAGGCGTGCTTCTCTCTGTACTGAATAATCTTTACACCGCCCTCAAGTAGCATCCTAGCCGCCTTAACATGTGTACCACCGAAATCCGCGGATGTTATACCGTAAACTCCCCCGGGTAGCTCCAAACATCACACCTCCTCAAAAGATATTTTCACATGTGTATAGCCATCCACCCTAAAATTAAATAGCTCATCGAGTAGCTGGGCTCGGAACGAGCCCGGACCACGACACTTAGCCGCTGAGAGAGCACCCGCCGCCTTGAAGGTCGCGAGTCCACCAATACACGCATCGAAGGGATCAGTGTTAACGGCTAGGAAGGAGGCGATAACGGAGCCAGCCATATCCCCAGCGCCAGTTATCCGCGTAAACATATCCGAGCCACCCTTAATCCTACAAAGCCTACCACCAGACGCCACATAGTCGGCTACACCTGTGACCGCAACAACACACCCATACTTCTCAGAAGCCTCACTAGCCACTCTGGGTTCAACCTCCACCGCTGAGTCCACCCCCCGTACACCCCCAACCCCACCAAGCAGACCCAACACCTCACCCCCATTACCCTTAACAACCCCCACACGAGCGCCGCTGAGTATTTTGTCAGCCATAGCTCTCCTAAACCGTGTAGCACCCACGCCCACCATATCGAGCACAACGGGCACACCATACCTCTCAGCAAGCCTCACAGCAACCAGCATCGAGTGAAGCCGCTCCTGATCGGGTGTACCAAGGTTTACGTATACGGCAGAGGAGCTCGAAACTATATCCTCCAACTCATCGGGGTGATGGGTCATCACGGGTGATGCGCCGAGGCTCAGCGTCACGTTGGCGCAATCATTCATAGCTACGTAGTTAACTATGTGGTGAATAAGTGGCTTCCTCCTCCTTACTAGCTCCAACTGGGCGTAGTATTTAGCATAAACCGCATCTGGAACCGAACCCATTAGAGGCCAAAAACAATACCCAGAAACACCAATATAAGCCAGTTGATAAAGCGCTTATGAACACCCCTACATTCATGAAAACCTCGCAAAGACTTACTTGCGTCATCGCTTAAAAATCGTGTCCAGATAAAGTGTATCATCACATGTAGTGTCTGCATAAAAGGCATGTGGATATCACGGCTTCTTTCTCGGCGGTCTGCTCGGTTACCCTACCACCACGCACACACGGACAATTACACTTCGTAGCGTTGCATAGCACACACATTATCCACTCACCAGTTTCACGGCTGTGATCTACCAGTCGAGGTCCGTGCCATCGGGGTATTCCTCTTCGAGGTCTAAAAGGAAGTTATCTACTAGCTCCCCCTGCTAATCCCCCCTCAAGCTTCTCCTCTTCTCCCTTACCGATTAGGGTATCATCTCCGATCTCCTCAAGCATTATCCACGCACGTGTGAGTGAGAATAGGCCGGAGTTCATGGTGGGTGGGGACCCATGGTATTGTATGTGAGCCACTGAGCGCCTAGGCCTCAGCTACCACCATGAGGCATTCGGTGAGAGCAGCAAGGTGGAGCGCCTCCACTCCACTCCACTCCACTCCACTCCACTCCACTCCACTCCACTCCACTCCACTCCACTCCACTCCACTCCACTCCACTCCACGTAAGAGGAGGACGAGGGTGTTCTCAGACAACGTGGACACATGCAGACACGCTTGGGGTGGATAAGCACACCCACTCGACGCCCCCTTAACGCCTTCTACACCCACCCCCCACCTACAACTGGCATCGACCCCACAAGGGTTTTAAAACACCTACCCACCCCTAATCCAACCCTAAGGGGGGGTGGCTACATCTGAACAACACCAAAACCCTTACAGCAAAATTTAATAGTAACCATAAAGGTACATTATGAGGCAAATATGAGCGCGACAAGTGTGAGCACTAGTCTTACCCCACCACCAAAATATATGCCGCCGGCCTTCGCAACGTCAAACGCGGATCTATTGATAGTCTTGGGGCTTTTCATTGTCGTCGCCGCTTTTTTGGGTATAAGGTTCGTTATGGCTAAACCAGTACGCAGGACGGATGATAAAGAATCCCTAACCGCCCCCCCAACAGAAAAGCGTGAAAACTAGCTCAGCGCAGAAATACGTAGCCTCTGCAGTACTCTTCCTGCTTTTGGCTGTGGTTCTCGCATCGGCTGCACCCGCCGTGCTTGCGTCTCAGCCAAAAACGCTGCTGATTCCTCCGGTCCCATCCGCCCAACCTCCGAGTAGTGCTAATCCGACCCAACCTGGTCCAACGGGCAATACCCCAGACTCGATAGGAGGAAGTAATTCTATCTTGCGATTTGGAATGCTCAGGCTGGCCTTGGTACGGCGCTCATAAGCGACGTGACACCCTTATCGCCTTTTGAGGTAGTGGATAGTAAGCAGGGCTCTAACCACTTTTCTATTCAGCAAAACAATGGTGTGGCCACAAGCCTCGGACAGTGGTATCAAGGTGGAGGAGTTAGCTACTGGGAGCAATCCGATCTTCTATACTTCAATGGTTATGTTGGTATCGAGATAGACCTTTGGAAGTGGACTGGTACTTCTTGGGATCAGATACTCGTCACTGGCACCGGGCCAAACGGTGATATCGAGGGTTATTACTGCCCCTACTCTGATTACCCAACTTACACCGTCAATAGCACCATAGTCTTTGATTCCTCGGCGAATGAATACTACATTGAAATCACTGGCTCCGCGTGTAACACTAACCTGGGCACCATCACGACGTCGCAGGCTTCAATATTTTTCAGTCACGCCTATTTCATCGGTACATACACTGGGACCTATGGCTATGGAGGTGGGTCTTCTGCTACATTCACCAACACCACTAATGATCCCTACATCTGGAGTTTGAGTATGAGTGTTGGCAACTCCCTTTCAAGTGACCAGTATGGGTCCAACTCTCCAACCATAGGGGGCGGTGCTGTTTACATACTCTATAATTCCTATGGAACATCGATTGACCTAGCTACAGGTGAGACGAGCAACCTGTACCACACGTCATATAGTGCAAGCGGAAGCACGCTTACAGTCGACCTGACCACTCAATCCTAAAACCCTTCTTTTTTTTATTTTTTGGGGAAAGTTTAATGATATCTCTAATCAGGCTCCATAAACGCGTGAACCAATTTACCCTAGCTAAGCATTTCTGTAAAGTACTCGAACACGGATTCGAGGTCGCGGAAAACAGCACCTAGGGGGAGGCTTGCACCCAAACTCCTTGAGAAACCTCTCAGCAGAGAAGCCTGCCCACCTCTTGGAACAAAAACGTATACTCCTTCCTGATCTTCAGAAACTCTAGGAGTAGGCGGGTTTTCCCCACACGCCTCCTCCCGTAGACCACAGCGATCCCCGCTACTTTCTGTGAGGCGAACTCCTTAAGCAGCTCTAGCTCTCGCCGTCAATCTACAAACCTTAGGATCATAATCCTAAGGATTACAACCCTACAATTAAGTGCTTACAGCAATACACCAATGTTAACCGTTCATGCGGGATACTGTGATGATGTGCGGATTAGGAGACGGTGAGCGTGGCCTCCAAACGTGGAAAAGCGTCATCCAGACATTATAGTGTGAACCACACCCTACTAAAGGAGGGAGCTTCCTCTTTTAATCACCACACAGGCTCGACCACCATCCCCTCTGACTGACTGAAGGGGAGGGTTACGGAGACCTACGCCGGTGTCCACAGGCGTGAATTCCCCGCGCACCGCGGGTACTCGTGGGTATCTTACAAGGGTTCGGTTTAAAGCTCCCGGCTTGGAACCCCCGCGCTTGGGAGGGGCGAGGTTTTGGAAAGTTTATAAATCACATTAGACGAGGATATGAAATAATGATATAATAATTTCAGAATATTGCAAATATAGCTAGAATCCATAATATATATGTGTTAGTAATTGTGGATAGATAAATTTCCATTGTTTAGGGTTAGCTGGTGTATTTTTAAGATGCGGAAGCGTAATGCTCGCTATCCCTTCATACACGATTCCCCCACGTGGAGTAAGGGAATAAGTTCGCTTGTGGTAGTAGCCCTGTTGGTCATCGCTTCCGTGACAGTGTTGTGGGTGTTTGTGTACGCTGGGGTTCCCGTAAGAGCGCCGAACAGTGAGACAACCGCACCAAGCGGTATCCTTGGCCCGCCTAAGAGTGTCGTCAATACCTATCAATTCTCTTTGGCGTTACTGAACACGTCTCTGGTGGCTCAACCAGACTCTACTATCACAGCGGTATTCAACATTACATCCCCAGTTAAGGGAAGTTTTCTTATAGGCGTTGAACCAAACGGAACCCAAGTCGACCCATCCATAATACTTTCAGGCACAGAACCATTCCCCCTCCCCCACGGTTTAGGCTATACCATTATAGGTGGCCCGGAGACATCCAACGTGAGTCACTTAGTGGCCAAGGTGGAGCTCACTTTGAACGGCGTGGCCCAAGGAGTGTACTGGCTTGAACTTGCCGTACTACAGCAGCAGGGGCAAGTATATGTAGTCAGCTACACGCCATTCGAACTACAGGTGACGTAACTCCTATGGGCAGATTCAAACGTATGGGGCTTTACCTTCTATTCTCATACATTCTGGTTCTGTCCGGATTAGCGTCGGGTGAACGTGATATCCAAGCGTGTAAATTTGTAATCCGGACACCATTTACATTCTTATTGTGTTGTTTTTAATGGGTACACTCTTTGTAGGAGGACTAACACTCCAGCCCCCCTACCATGACGTTGAAACCCTACCTCAAACGGTTACTGTGTCTACCACTACGGTACCTACGCCCCGGCCTTCTACGTGAAAACTGCGTGATAGGGTCAACCTCCACAGAGGAAGCGGCACAGTTTGCGGCCATCTTCCACTCAAGCTGGTTTGTTCCTACTGGTATGGATGCGCGGGTGTATTTTGATGCCCAGAATGACAAGGAGTATGGTAGCGGTGTCACTCGCTCACCCAACTCGATAAACGGGTGCACGTTCGTATTATCGATGGAGATATATGCCTATGGTTCCTTGTACTCCATAGGCGAGGCCGTATCCCAGTTTGAGATTAAATTCTACTATGCGAAATATGCTTATAGCCCGGCTTGCAGTTGCTGGCAATTCATCGGAAGCGGTGACTACTCGATTATTTTGTGCTGAGGTATAAAGAATCCATGCTACTTCGACAACGTACAGTTCAATGACAATGTGAACGTTGCTGGGGGAACCTGGTACCTAGTGGGCGGAGGACTTTATAGCCATACAGGCACTCCTGTTAATTGCCCTGAGGCTGTGGTTAACTTCACCAGCCTCACCGGCCAATACACAGCGTTCGTAGCCTCAATTGACGCAAGCCTAAAGTTATAGATTATCTATGGCGGATTTGATAACCCAACAAAACTAGGTGTGATGTTTAGTTTGACTAATCTAAACAAGTTTATAGCCTTATGTGGAGCCATCTTACAACTCGTGGCGGGCGCGCTCCCTTGTATTGGCAACGGAAAATACGGCTTCAGTCAAAACTATCTCGACGTTGTTGCACTAGCCCCATCAGGTTTTTTATATGCACCTAGCCTATACGCTTACACATTAACCACCATAAATGTGTCTCCTCTGCTCGTGGCAGCTCTGTTACTGTATCCGCTGGGCCTCATAGGCGCGTTCGCATCGCTTAGGTTCAGGGTTTTCTCTTTCGGCCTGATAGCCATCCTCTGCGCAGCCATATGGATATACATACTCTTATCATACGGTGTACCGATTCCCACCGCGCCATACTTTGAGGCGGCGGGCGGGCTGTTCACAGCTCTCTCCAAGTTTCTCACCCACCCAATACGTCTCAGCCGAGGCCGTTAAGCACCAATCAATGACTTCCCAAAGCACCAGTCACCCCACCCATCTAAGGCAGAACTCCTCGGAAGAAGCTCACGCTAGAAGTAGGCGACCCAAGTGTTAAAGGCCTAATAACCAACAGTCAGTTCAAATATGCCCAGTCGGAAGAATTACTTTTTAGCAGATTCTTATGCACATAGCCGAGTCATCTTCTAATAACCTCCTCTCTGCCCCTCAGAAAGGGCGAGGGTTCCCCAAAAAGAGATATCGAAGGTTACACTCCTTCACGGATGCCACTCCGTTGTATTCCACGATTAATGAGAGAGGTTTCCTCATCGCTGAGATGATGATTGAAGCCTTCTACAATATATTTAGAGCACCACTCAAATCGAGGTGTAGCTTATGATCTAGTGGACGGTTAACTACTCCCCTTGGACTTTTTGCTTCAACGCCGTGGAAAGCACAATACCTAAAGGTATCATATTCGACTATTACGTACACTATCATACCGTGTTCCTGCGATTTCAACTCAATTGCCTCCATTAACTTGCGATAAGACCACACGCTTGACGTGAACTTGTTACCCTTATCCTGTTCAATGCTTAGTGTGTACCCCGAGTAGTTTGTTGAGACCCCCAATTCGCACAGTTTCTTTAGAAGATGTGGAGCAAAGTTACGGTACAGGCGTAGAAGCCTCCTAGTTAATTTCTTGAAGAGACTTCTCTTATCCCTGTTTAATTCTAGATATGCGTCATATTCGTTGATGTTTTTGGTTCTGACTGCAAGTGATTGTATACCTGCTATCCTTCTCTCAAAGTAGAAGTAATCCTCCTTAGTCCTAACACCCTTGTGGAGTAGCCACATGCCATCGTTAACAGGTACGCCTGCTAAAACCTTTATACCTAAATCCATTGACGCTACCATGTTTCCCTTTGGAGGCTCAATCTATATTGACTTTCTTTCACCGTGTACAATATATTTTGACTTTTTGCCAGTCTTGGTCTTCCCAACTCCCACCTCAACTGGGATGGGTGATTACCACGCTTTTTTCGTACCGTCATAGTATATTTCTAGCCTACCTTGCTCACTGTACTACCTCAACCTACCAGCAAACTCAAGCTCAGCGTCGAAGTCCTTCAGGATGAGCTTGTGGTTCTATTCATCTATCTCATGTCTCTCCAGCCTAACTCTGCTCATTTTGGAATGCTTGGGTTATGGGTTGGGGATGTTTGGGTTCTCGATTAGGCTAAATATTATAGATACTTTTTCAGGAAGTCGCGGAGTGTTGTGGCCCATTTTAGGCGGTTTTGAATGTTTTGAATAATGTGTCCCTCATCTTCGAATACCACTAGTTCGGCTGTGCCTCCTTGAGCTCTTATTCTCTCCACTATGGCCTTCGACTCTGAGAGGGGTACGCGTGGGTCGTTTGAGCCGTGCTGGATTAGGAGGGGCGCCCTGATCCTGTGGGCTTGGTTTAGCGGTGAAGCCTTCCTGAGAAAGTCTAGGTCTTTTTCGAGTGAGCCGTACTCCGCCTCGCGGAGTTTCCGCCTCCAAACGGATGTGTTGCGTAGAAATGTTTCGAGGTTGGCTATACCCACAGCTTCAACTCCGCACCTCCAGAGCTCTGGGTAGAAGGCGAGCGCCGCGAGCACCATGTATCCCCCATAGCTTCGCCCCATCACGCACACCCGTGTCTCATCGAAGCGTGGGTCGGCTTCAATCCACTTCACTAGCCATGCTAGGTCCTTAACGCTGTCAAGTCTACGTCTAACATCATCTAAGTGGGTGTAGCTCTTACCGTACCCCGTGCTCCCACGCACATTGGGTGTGATGACGGCGTAGCCCTGTGAGAGGAAGAATTGGATTTGGCCGTCGTAGTCAACCCTCTTCTGGGACTCGGGACCGCCGTGGACGTAGGCTATGACGGGGTAGGGTTGCGTGGCACCGTCACCCCCTCTGGCTGGCGTGTAGACGAACATGGGTATCCTTAGCCCGTCGTAGGATTCGTAGGCCTCGAGGCTCGGTCTAATAACGGTGCCGAGGTATCCTCTTGAAGCGTTTGTGACCCGCCGTACCGAGAATGATGGGAGATCCAAGGCGTGAATATTGGTGTTCGTATCCCACCCCGAATACGTGAAGTAGAGCACTCCGGGGGCAAAAACCAGCTCGGAGACCGTGCCTTCGAACCCCTTTGAAAACACCTCTTTTCGCGTGGAATCCATTATGTGGAGCTCTGAGTAGCCCTCCTTATTCCTAGTGTACGCGATGAGACCCTCATCCGAGACTGCGATGTGCTCCGCGTCCCAGCTTTCACGCGAGAGCCAGCTCACCCTCCCAGTGGAGGGGTCGAATACGACTGGCTGCATAAACTCGTCCCCCATATTTGTACACGTGTAAACCAAGCCATCCGGGCCCCACGTTGGCTCAACCGTTAAAGCCTCATCCGAATGCTCAAAGAGCTTCTTAGACACCCTCCTCTCTAAGTCCACAACATAGACGTCGTTGTCTAGATTTGTGATAGACACGCTCACAAGTAGCAGGCGCCCATCAGCGCTAAATCCGTGGGGCTGCGTGGTGCCGTCGTACTCGAACACTAGCTCCTCCCTGCCCCCAATGCTGACATAGGAGTCGAAGAAGGGTGCACTCCGCTTATTGCTCGCATAGCTCAACATATTAGCCGACGCCCCCCCAAGCCTGTATATCACACCCTTCTTAGGCTCACCTGACAATGAAGAGAGGTCGCCCCCACCCCCAACACACATAAGCCTGTGCTCCTCTGAGCCGTCGGGGTCAAACTGGAACACCAAACCCTTAGCCCAAGGCTTTATCGCCGAGACATATCCATCCAGAAACGTGAGCTGCACGGGGAAGGCGTGCTCTCTTGGTATATACCAGATCTCGGGCTTCCCAGAGATATCGGAGACAAAGTAGAGCGTTCCATCCTCAGCCACCGCTGGGGTGTGCGCCTGCCTGAACGAGTAGTACCTTAAAACATCGTAATTTTCGAGCATAGAAGCCCAAACGCTTAGAGGTATATTAGGCTTCAAAACCCGGCGACTCAACCTAGAACCAATATTCAGCCATGCTTAAACATGCGCCGAGACATGACAGGCGTGTGACGAATTATACGACTTAAATCCGCACTTCACAGGCAGATTTATTCGCCCAGTGTGTGAGCTATGCCTCTAGTATCCTTCACAGATGGTTTCCAAGTGTAGCCATACCTATCCACCAACACGGTTTTAACACCAAGCCTTGAAGCCGCCTCCAAGTCGTACTGTGGGTAGGCTGAGACGTGGACGACTTCCCCCATGTTCACACCCATAATGCTGTAAGCCCTCGTAAACGCGTCGAGAGCGGGCTTGTAGTGACCAGTATCCTCAGCCGTCACCACCCAGTCAAACACATCCTCCAAACCAGAAAGCGTGATTCGGATAAGCCTGCGCTCAGTGTTAGAGATTACGCCAAGCCTGTGGCCACGCCGCCTCAACTCCCGCAGGCCAAGCAGGGTGTCTGGGAAGGGTGGGCTCTTCGCAAATGCGAGCACAAGCCCATCACCAACATCCCCCGAGTAACCCGAACCCATGCACTCCTCCAGGCTCTCCTTCAATATCTCCGAGTACCTCCTAAAACCTTTAACCCCCGAGACCCTAGAGTACTCTACTTCGAAAAACCTGCGCCGATCAACCCCAACAAACCCTAGATATGCACCCATCGAGTACTGCCAGTCGAAAAGCGTACCATAAACGTCGAAGGTAACAATCACGCTGGGCATAAGCCATAACCCATCATTAAATCTTACCAGCCCCACAACACCTCCTCCCATAATTTTTAAAGCTTCTAATAAAGAGCGTTAAAAACTGAGTTGTAACTCTACCTTTACGTCTCTTGTATCGAACAACCGAGCCTATTTCGTGGTTATGACCATTAACACCTCTCGGGGAGCCCTAATAGAGGTAGTCAAACGTCAATAGCTTATCACCCATTACTGATCTCTCAATAGCACCTCCGTGGAACAATTTCAATAATTTGGCAACCGCTTAAGTGGTTGGCGAAATTAAGGCGGGTAGCGTATTAGGCTTGGGAGAGTAGACTACATGGTTTTAGGTCTTTTTCGAATGGCTTTTATGAATCACGGGTGGTAGTGTGTTTATGAGAGCCATACTCCTTGCGGATGGTAGACCAGTGCTCAGAGAGGTGGATGCACCCAGGCTGGGAGAGGGTGACGTACTGGTGGAGATGCGTGCGTGTGGTCTGTGCGGTACAGACCTCGAAAAGATCTCTGGGCGCTACACCGCCTCCCAACCTGTGCTTGGACACGAACCAGCCGGAGTGGTGGCTGAAAGCCTCAACCCACGTGTGGGGAGGGGGGTGAGGGTGTTCGCCCACCACCACGTCCCATGCTATGAGTGCCACTACTGTGTGAGGGGTAGCCCCACAATGTGCCCACACTATAGGGCTACAAATTTGGAGCCAGGGGGCTTCTCGGAGTATTTCCGAGTCCCACGCTTCAACGTTGACCGTGGAGGGATACTCACACTACCAGACCACGTCTCTTTTGAGGAGGGAGCCATGGTTGAGCCGCTTGCAACCGTGCTACGCGCCCAGAGGCGTGGAGGGATCCAGCGGGGGGACAGCGTGCTTGTAGTTGGCGCCGGACCCATGGGTGACCTACACATCATGGCCGCAAACCACGCGGGCGCGGGCACCATTATAGCTTCGGATATAAGCGAATACCGCTTGAGCTTCGCGTCAAGCCTTGGAGCCCACTACGTAGTCAAAAGCGACGAGGGGCTACCCGACGAGGTGAGGAGGCTCACCGACGGTAGAGGTGCGGATGTATCCATCGTGGCCTCAGGCAGTCCCAAAGCCATCCTAGCAGCACTCAAATCCACTAGGAAGGGTGGTAGAATAATACTCTTCGGTGTACCATACCGGGGCTCAACACTCGACTACGACGTGAGCGAGCTACTAAACAACGAGCTATCAATAATACCAAGCAACGCGGCTGTCGAGGAGGACACCGTGCAAGCACTCGAACTCATATCCCAACGCAAAATCGACGCAGCAAAAATAGTCACCAGCCGATATAGCCTAGAGGAATTCCCCCAAGCCGTGGAAGACTCCCTCCAAGGAAGAATAATAAAAGCTCTAATAGTGAACCGCAAACACTAATCACCTACCGCTAGTATCGCTGAGTGAACTACCCAGCCCTCACGAAGCGGACGGGGTCTTCCCCTAAAGATAAACCTATTTGCCGCCTGAAACAGGCGGGCATCGGTCTCATATCCATGTTTACAAGACTTAAATTACACTTTATGTTTACACCTTTGTGTCTACCATAATTAGCGTTAGGATAAGAAAAGATCTTAAGGAAAAAGCAAAGAGGCTTGGAATAAACGTAAGACAAGTTGTAGAAAAAGCCTTGGAAGAATCAATAAAGAGTGAGGAAAAGAAGGAGCTTATCAACACTGCGAAGCAAATAAAGGCGTTGTTAGGCGACGTGGATGAGCAAGAGTGGCTGAAAGCCCTAAGAGAGAGCAGAGATGAGAGATAGCTACCTCCTTGATTCCTCCGCGATTTACCCCCTACTCGACTATCTGGAAGCCACGGACACCGAAAAAATACACATTTTACGGTTAACTTTATACGAAATAGGTAACATAATTTGGAAAGAGCACTACCTATTTAAAAGGATAAAGGACGCGGAAAAAACCTGCATACTATTCCATAAATTCTTAAGCTCACTCAGAATCCTAGAAGATCCCCCGATGAATGAGTCGATGAAAATCGCGGTGAATCGAGGGCTAAGCTTCTACGATGCATGCTATATCGCAGCCTCAGAAAAACACGGCCTAACACTCGTTTCAAACGACTCAAAAATACTCAAAAATAGTAGCGCAATAAGCTTTAACGATTTTAGAGAACGTACCCGATAATTGGTCACAACGCTTAAGGAACAAACGTCAGGTAGCAGTAGTATTAATATGATATTGGGTGCAAAATTGGACACGTTGGTATCAACCTATGCAATCATCCCAACTCACATGTCTAGCGGGAGGAGGAACCTTGATGCTAAGAGTGAAAGAAATCAAAGCCTAAGTTTCACAAGTATAGGGCTTACCTTAACGGCCCTTGGAGTAAACATCGTAATTAGTTGATCCAACTTCCACTTAGGTTATTCCTCTACTTAGGTTTATTACCGAGCTCGTTCGTGCTGGGTGTTTATCACTGTTTCCGAGCGTCAGGTATTTCTGCATCCACTTTGTCTACTGACGACTTGCGGAAAGCTTTCCATACACGAATCGTGGACCGAACAGCCCCCTCCCACTGATATCTAGTTATAGTTGCCTGCCAGCCACATTGAAGCCGTCGAGTGCGACTTTAACCCCACCTAGGGGTATGAGCCTTGTCTCAATCTTCGCGGTCACACCGATTTTTTCACCGGGGGCTAGAGACACGAAGTTCTCTGAGTAGTACACGGGGCTTAACTCCTCAAGCGTTGAACTATCCAGCATCCTTATCCTCGCCAAGATCGCGGCCTTATCGGTTGGGTTTGAGATGTGAATAGATAGCTCAGTCCAGCTTCCCTTTGTCTTTAAGGTATAGTCAAAGCTCAGCTCAACCTTCTCAATTTGCTGCATACTCTTCAGGTCAACGAATTCCATGGGGGTGTGGTAGAATTCGGTTTTCGGATAGTCCAGTATATCTTTACCCCTTGGTAGCCAGTAGAAGTTCCTCGATACCTCCGTACCCGTGGCATCTCTAAGAACTAGGTTTAGGAACAATATTTCCACACCATATTTCTCCTTATCTATCCTGAAGGCTTTCGCGTTGGCGTCGCCTCCTATCGAGATTTTCTGGGTGAATGGCTCGAGCTGGTTGAATCTCTCGTCATACAGTTTTGCCTCCGCCTTCAGGTTATCATGGGCTACGCCTGTCCTGTTTATGACGATCACCGAATCATCATCATAGCAGTATTGGATGTGAAGTGGTTCCAGCGCCTTCTTCACCGCGTAATAGGAGGCGTTACCGATTAGGTAGTAGGAATAGAGATGCCATATGAGGCTTGGCCAAGAGTTGTTCAGCATCCAGTGTATGACCCCCGTGGACGAATATCTGTTCCTAACGAATGCCTCAAACATCGCCCTCTCTGTTTCATACATTGATAGCTGAGCCTTCCACAGGAAGTCATCCACGTCTTTGGGTGACCCATACCTATTCTCCAGCGCCTTATAGAACCTCGAAATATCATAGAAGGAGCCCAATCCACAGTGGAAGTCCCAGACCCTGTTGATTGGCCACAGCTTGTCCTCAGGGATGAACCTCCGAAGCTCCTCCTTCAGTGGTAAAGAGGGGCCGGGTCCCACCTCGGTTAGGAAACCCCTAGCACCACCTAGGTCCGTAGCCTCATACCAGTAGTTTGGTGGAACATAGTCGTAGGGGCCAGGCATCCTCACACCCGTGGGTCCAGACACGCTGCTTGGTGCCGCTGTGGCCGAAGAAACAATCGGCCTATTCCATCCAACCTTCTCCTCGATCGCTAGATATCTCCGCTCGATTTCCTCTGGGGGGTGAAAGTCGCTCCCATTCATCCACATAATGATGGAGTGGTGTCTACGAAGCCTTAGGAGCTGGTCCTCCAATGACTTAGACGCAATCTCCACCGTCTCACTGGTCCACTTATCCCACTTCTCCCATACATCGCCACAATTCCACCCCGCGATAACCATTATTCCCTCCCTGTCAGCCAAGTTAAAGAAGTAGTCGTCAACGAGCTTCCCCTCCAGCCTTATAGTATTCAAGCCCATCTCCTTTGTTAGCGCAAACTGAGCCCGGAGGTTTTCATAGTCCCTCCTTAAGAACAAGTCGGGTGCAAAGCCGCCGCCAACCACGAGGATTGGTCGACCGTTAATCTTTATGAGCAGGCTACCCTCATCATTCATCAAAGAAGTGGTCTCACACACCCCGAAGTTTATCCTCTCCGCATCCGAGGTTTCACCCTCAGAGAGGGCGAACACACTCAACGTATATAGGAAGGGTTCGCCGTAGTCGTGCGGCCACCACAATCTTGGATGCTTCAGCCTGAGCTGTGGGTATTCGTCTGGGGTTAACACAACCTCTCTTCGCTCCATACCCCGCAGGGTGAACGTTTTCTCAACATCTATAACCCTACCATCCCCCTCTAGCCTACACAGCAGGTTGACCGAACGCTCCATCGGTGATGAATTCGAAACATACACTCTAATCGTGAGATAAGCGAGATCATCGCCAGTGTTAACCCTTGACTGCACGCATGGGCTATCCACCTTAATGTCCCCGGTAACAAGGAGGTAAACATCCTGCCAGATACCCATGTTCTTATCTGGAGGATAAGGGTTCCAATCCGCCCATGATATACTCAAATCGGTGGGTGACGGTGGGAAAACTTCCAACTCAATCACATTTCTCTGGGAAACCTTCACTACATCTGTGACATCGAAGCAGAACCTCCTGAAGGTACCCTTAAACTCATCCTTTGTCTTGAATAGTTTACCGTTTATCCACAGGTTAGCTGAGTAATTGATCCCGTCAAAGCACAGCCACATCTTTCTATGTGGTGGAACCCCATCCAAAAAGAACTCCTTCCTGAAATACCATGGATTCCGATAGGGGCTCGACTCAGGCATTTCCTCGTTACAAAATAGAGGTTTTGTCTTATACACCGTACCTTCACACCTTAACAGGTTGTCCGCGAAAAATGGATCCTTTACCCTTCCAGCTGACACTTCAGAGGCAAAAGCAGTCTGAGGAATATCACAGTGATTCCAATCCTTTGCGTCATAACCCGGTAACGAGTGCACATCGATTGGGTCTTTAACCCTAGCTGAATTTGTTATGTCCCAACCTTCATTCAAAAGGAACTTTCTGTGCAGCGCATTTTCATCCATCGAAAACACAATCCGATTCGAAACCATCACACACGCTGTACGCTACCCATCCTAAAAACTCTACTCAACCCCAAACACACCATTCGATGAAGGATCGCAAGATGGCGAAACCCAATCGTTGGTGGAGGGTTCTGATCATGTGCTTGATACTCAGCAAGTGTGCAACGTTATACGTTTGGGGGTTACAAGCCATGAGCGTCGGATTGGGGAACGCGCCCCGTTGAGCCAAATAAGGCAACTCAAACAACTGGGAGATTTGACCTTGTAGCTCGGTTAGGATGAGAAGCGGTATATCGTATTTACCCCGCCAGCACCTCTTTCGGGTGGACGTTAGGCCTGTAGAACACACGCACAGGTTTATCCCGCCAATATCCCCCTCTAACCGTCGATTTTTACCAAGCAACTTTTAACCTATGAACTTGTTAATGTGAGTTACCCCCCACTTGAGGGGGAGAACTCCCTGCCTCATAGCACCGCCCTGCCTCCTCCCTTAGCCAACCCCACGGTTGAGAGAGGAGGTATTGGGCGGAGCTCAAAGACAGGCGCACCAGAAGGGTGGCACCCACCCTGACCTCTTCAAAAGAACAAGAGAAGCGTTAAGGTCCCGGTCCAAGGTGAAACCGCAGTGGGGACAATGGAATACTCGGTCTTCCAATGTCAAGCTTTGGTTGATTCCCCCACGGTGGAAACACTCGTGGGAGGTGTTGCTTGAGGGCACAGGTAAAACCAGTTTCCCACCCATCTCGAATGCCCACTCTAGTATCCTCTTCAGCTCTGAGAACGATGAGTCGTCGAGCCGGAGCCTCCTCTTCCTGGTTTCGCCTTCCTGGATCAAACCTCCGACATTCAAGTCCTCTAAAACAAAGATGTCGTACTCCCCTGCGAAGAGAGCGCCCAGCTTAAAGAACAAGTCACGCCTAAAGTCCTTAACGTGCTCGTGTCGCTTCGCGAGCTTCCTCTTCGCTTTAAGCCAGTTATCCGAGAGAAGCTTTTTCCAAGAGAGGTTTCTCTGAAGCACCCTGACCCTTTCAAGAGAGCGCTCAAGCGGCCTCGGATTCTCCAAGATGCGCCCATCGGAGAGAGTGGCAAGCCTTCCTATTCCTAAGTCCACGCCCACAGCCTTCCTGGGCTCCCCCTCCGATGAATGCTCTTCGGCCTCGGGCTCCCCAACTATGAATACCACATGGATTCTGCCTGAGGGTTCGAGCTTGACGCACACCGACACACCTGGTTTTCTGGAAGCTCCCTGTGCAGAATTAAAGTGAAGAAGCCGATTTTGCTCAGGTAGAGCCGAGCCCTCCTCTTCTCCGTGTTTTTGCCGAGGCCAACCCGCCCTACATCCAAAAGCCTCCAACCAGATTGAGGATACACCAAGGGAAGGTAGCTGTGAGGCTTCTTAACCTTCGGTTTATCCGCTAACCCATCGAGGAAGCGCTCCCGATCCTGGTAAAACCTCTCCGCTACTTGCTGGGCAACCTGAGAGCGCAGGGCCTCAAACTCGGGGTTCGCTTCCTCAAATCCAAAGCAAGCTGCCGAAGCTCGTTCTTGCTCAGCGTGTGCTTGTTCTTCTCATACTCTTCCCGCTCCGCGTGAAGGGAGCGCGTTATGCAGCTTGCAAGCAACTTCAAGCTGGACCATCAACACCCCCGCCCACAGTGGTCTTCGAGCAGTACGCTCTGAACCTGTATGCTCTCACACGCACGGTGGTTCCTCTCTGCATCCGTATTTATACCATTATGATTCACGCCCTAAACGGTAGAGCCAAGTCCGCGCTTGACGCTGATCGCGCCCCGAACACGAATTTTGGGTCTACAGTGAAGGGCGAGGTTTTGGATACGTTATAAGAAACGTTTCACCGACACCCTATTACCCCGTGAGTACTCTGTGCGTGGTTTCTGGCTACCACCTGTACACACTACGACTTCAACCCATCATCGGAACCTTGCCAGTGTGATCGTGACAGCGTAGAACACTCCCCGATATTCGGGGAGCAGGATAGCGTTGTTATTGAGGACCACCCATTAAGCATGCTTTTTCAATATGACGCTATTTTCTAGGTAACACAGTCGGCGTTTTCCATTCATTATCCATAAAGAATTTTGGACATATAGTAAAGTTTCTGATTGTGGACGGAATGATGCACTCGTTTTTCACGCTTCGTGCTAACCCCGCTTCCACTAATCTTTCTAGAAGCCTTAGGTAGTGCAACCTACCCCACCACGGAACCTGAGCCCGAATGATTACGAGCGGTGTAGTTATACCGTGGCAGACAGATAGAATGAAAGGGTGAGAAGAAATCTTTTTAGTTAGGGGTTCTTTATGTGAATTTTTCACTAAAAGAATTCTGGTGTCAAACAAATCGCTTTGATTCAAGGAAAAAGGCAAGACACGTATTGTAAATCGTCCTATAAGCCCCCCTTCTAGCACCTGTGAGACCCGTCTAGAAGCACAGGAGAGTGTGACGCCAATCTTAGATGCGATTCTTATCAATGAAACCCTACCATTGAGCTCGAGCTGCTGAATTATCTCCAAATCCAGCCGATCCGGTATTGTAACCGTGGAATAGTCCATCCGGGTTCGAACCCAGTCTTCGAGCTTTGTTACATCTTCTAAAAAGCCATCCAACCCAGATTTCCAAGTTTTCAAATATGCGCTATACCATTTTGGGTCTGGAAAAACTGGGGTAGTATCATCCACCAAATACGCAGTCGGCTTACGCACCGCCCCATTAATTTCAAGGTAATCTAAAAACGAAAAAAGCCAAGACGCCTGGGTGGTGGGGACAGCGAACGTCGCCACAATATGTGAATCAGTGGAGGCTGTCAAGCTTTGCAAAAACGGCTTTGAGCCAATCGTATCCAGCAACTCGTCGACCGGCTTTAACGGCTCTAAATAAAGCGCATACCTCGCTAGGCCTATTTTAGGTGTGCATGGTATAGCTGTGGTAAGAGGATTACTTAGCGCTTCTAGTCGGCGCAGGTGGTAATTAACCGTAGACTTCGCTAAGCAAAGTCTTTGACTGAGTACGGCTGTTTTCCTTACACACCATTTATCCTGTGACATGGCAAACAAGATTTGTAGCTCCTGTGAGCTCAAACTCTCAAAAGCCCTGTGCGTGGAGTTCAGCCATTGATAAACATCGTATTTTTCCAAAACAACCCACCAAACGCATCCAAGTTTGGCGCGTTACAGTTTCCCGGATAGGGAGGCTTTGGCAAACAATCACTTGATGGCGCATAAACCACCACTGCGAAAATCAAAGCGAGAGTTAGTACCAAAAGTAGACATATGCCGATGTGCTTACTTGAAACCAAAGGACTCCGTTAATCGATACTCATACTTGGGTTTAAGCATTTATCAGCTTGTTAAAAATTGCACGTTTATGTCACATATCTAAAACCATCTTCATCATTGAAAGCGCAACGTAGCGCCAGCCTTACACAAGAGTTAATCGTAACCATCACCGAGCTTCTAAATAGCCCAGACACACTTTTAAAAATTCAACCTCCATATAGCTCTTAACCATCTAGAACACTTCGAAAATCATAACATATTAGGAAAATTGTACATAACGTTAGCCACGAATAATGACAGAAAGCAATAAG
>Ga0208151_100158_pt1 | contig 35816 bp, 31 predicted proteins | sample ECH_Bhost_MetaG_FD_187130 | JGI IMG/M metagenome (GOLD analysis project Ga0208151, IMG submission 187130) | Hot spring microbial mat communities from Yellowstone National Park, Wyoming, USA - ECH_B host_MetaG (SPAdes) (version 2) | ecosystem: Environmental > Aquatic > Thermal springs > Hot... | reverse complement strand
TATGGAATTTGGTGTCCCAGCAATATTGGTTTCCCTCTTATACTTCTACTGTTTGTCCAGTTCACGGGGCAAAGATTGTTTACCAACCCGATGGGGGCAATGCCCCAAGTGTTGGTGTTTGTGAGAAGAGAGAAGGGGAAGGCATGAAGATGCTGTAGCATTGTACAATTTAGGGAGAAGGGCTGGGGATGTGAGCCAAATGCCTTTTGGCTCGAAGGAGTCCTATGACCCACCTACTATTAAGCTTGATAGGTGGTTGAGGGCTAAGCCCCTACACTCGATCATGAATGAAGATAAAAAATGATTGAAATGAGAGTGTAGGGACAAACGGAGGAATACAACATTAATCTCATTAATGGGCTCCTCAGAATTTCATTACTTCTGCGTTTATGAGGAAATTTTTCCAAACGTTTTAATTATCATTCGTGAGATCCAATTCCTAAGCATTCTTCCCCTCAAAACTACTCATAATATAAAAACATTTATTAGGTTTTAGAATGAAACGCTTTAGGATGTCTAGCACTTTCACTCCTGCTAGTTTTAAGTACTTAAGGGCTAAAACAATAGACGAGACCTTGGAGTTCTTGGAGAAATACGAGGACTCCAAGATAATTGCAGGCGGCCAAAGCTTATTAATAATGATGAGGTTCAGGATATTGACCCCTAAACATTTAATAGATATAAATGGAATACCAGAATTAAAGTACATCAAGTTAAATGATAAATTCATAAACATAGGAGCTCTTACTACACATGATGAGATAGCTAACAGCCCAATAATTAAGAGCTATTGCCCTTTACTAAGTGAAGCAGCAAGGAAGGTAGGTGATCAACAGGTGAGGAACCTCGGAACTATAGGTGGGAGCGTTAGTCATGCGGATCCTGGGGCTAATTACCTTCCTGTCCTTGTATCTCTTGGAGCACAAGTAGTTATTAAGGGTAAGACAGGGGAAAGGATCGTTAATGCTGAGGACTTCTTCCTTGGTCCCTATCAAACGCTCTTAGGGGAAAAGGAGATCGTCAAAGAAGTAAGGGTTCCAATAATTAACCCCTTTCCCCCTTTCTCATTCATAAAGTTCACTAGGAGGGAGCAAGAGTTCTCGCTATGCACTATCTCTACAATCATGGCAATTAATGATAGTAATGTAGTAAATGATATTAGAATAGGCGTTGGTGCAGTTCACTTGAAACCTGTCAGGGCTAAGGAGGTAGAAGAGAAAATAGTTGGTAAAGCTTTCTCCCTAGAGGTCATTAATGAAGCGGTTAACTCGTTTAATTCAGAGGGGAGAAAAGTGCTATCTGATTTCAGGGCTGGAGAAGAGTATAGGACTCACTTAGCTAAGGTATTAATTAGGAGAAGCATCTTAAACGCTTATGAGATACATAAAGGGAGGGGGAAAAAGTGAAGAAGGTCAGCATTAAAATAAATGGCGAGAGAATAGAGGCGGAAATACCTGATAGGATGTTATTAGTCCAGTTCATTAGGGAGATTGCAGGTTTAACTGGGACTCACATAGGTTGCGATACAGGGCATTGTGGCGCTTGCACTGTCTTACTGAATGGGAAGAGCGTTAAGTCCTGTTTAGTTCTAGCTGTGCAAGCAGACAACTCTGAGGTAACTACCATAGAGGGAGTCAAAAGGAATGATAAGCTCCACCCAGTACAAGAAGCATTCATTGAGAATTTTGCAATACAATGCGGTTATTGCACTCCTGGGCTAATCATGAACTCAATATTCCTTCTTGAAAGGAATCCAGATCTTACAGAGGAGGAAATAAAGGAGGGAATAGAGGGGAATATTTGCAGGTGTAATGGTTATCAAAATATAGTTAAGGCAATAATGGATGCCTCTAATAGGATGAAGATGAGGTAATAACGTAGTTTCTTGAAAAACATCAATAACTTACTTCCTATTTAGGATTAACCAATTACAATACTCTGCAGGTAAAAATTCTTTTGCCGTGTTTTTCGTGTTGATTAACGAGGTCTACCTACTTTCAATCATGGAAGCTCTTTTTCTCTGTAAAACCTTTAACAACTTGATTAAGTATAAGATCCACAGAGGGGAAGGTTAGCTTGCGCTAACCTTCCCCAGGAAAAGTGAATACTTTTTCATATTAACAGTTTTTGTTAGATTACCTGAATTCTCATGATAAGAGATGCTTCCTCACGTTAATGTATACCCTTCCTAAAGAGTGAAGGAAGTGCGAGCAAAGCCTTTTGCTCTATTTCAACCCATATGCGATTAGAATGAGCTTGTGGTTGAGGGGTAAGTCTAGCATGGTCCAGAACGAGAATAAAAATGATTGAAAGTGTAGGGACAAATGGAATGTTCACTGGGAGATAAGTATTAAAGGGGGATCTATTATACGTCATTATTAAATTGAGAACAAATCGAATGAAGCCCAAGGGATAAGGGTTAAATAAAATTCATTAAAGCTCAATGAAAGTAACGATACTGGTAAACACCTGAACCTCTTGCTAATAACGTGATATTACTTAACACCTTTAATAGCTCATTTAACTAGTTCATTTCTTTAAACCCTTTTACTATGCGAAAAGCTTATATTCTAAAAGGATTAAAACTTCCCATGTCTTCATATAATAGGTTAGAGGTATTAAAGGTAACAATTGCGTCTTTAATAGGAACTGCCTTCGACTTCTATGACTTCTTCGTAGCTGGGCTCGCCTCAGCAGTTGTTTGGCCAACAGTTTTCTTCCCCCTGAGTTCTCCAGAAACTGCAGTACTGTATTCAATAACTCTATACGGTATTGGATATTTTACGAGACCTGTAGGAGGTCTATTATTTGGCCACTTCGGTGATAGGATAGGAAGGAGGGGAACATTAGTTTGGACTTTAATAACCATGGGTATAGGAGTAGGTGGAATAGCCTTTGCTCCTACTTACGCCCAAGTAGGATTACTTGCACCCCTCCTAGTTGCAGTCTTTAGGCTAATTCAAGGTCTTGGAGCTGGAGGGGAATTCGGTGGAGCTGCCTCGATAGTTGCTGAGTTCGCTAAGGACTCTAAATATAGAGCTTTTTGGGTTAGTTGGGCACAGCAAGGGTTCTCAATAGGCACGATAATTTCCTCTGTAGTGTGGTTTTACGTGACATCTATATATTCTAGAGCTGATTTAATTTCTTACGCATGGAGAATCCCGTTCTACATAGGGATAGCGGTGTTGATAATAGGAGTAATAATAAGGATTTCAATTTCGGAGAGCCCAGTCTTCTTGAAATTACTCCAAACTAAAGCAGTTTTGAGATATCCATCAATCGAAGTAATAAAGAAGGAATGGAAGAAAATACTAATCTCTTCACTATTACCTATTCCCACAGTTGCTAGCGGCGTTTTCGTTTCCACTTTTTCCGCAGCTTATTCAGTTAAACTCGGAATATCTGCTACCTTCACTAGCCTAACTGTAGTATATGGGGGGATAGCGGGCATTTTCGGTATTGCTGCCTTTGCCTTACTCGCAGATAAAATAGGTAGGAGGAGGGTAGTACTAATGGGTGGTCTCCTCCCTACTTTATATGCCTTCCCATACATGTTAATGCTTTCCACTGGTAGCTATAGCTTAACGGGGTTAGCTAACATATTATTTGTGTTAATAGCGAGGTTTAGCTCTGGGGTATTCCCAGCTGTGCTAACAGAAATATTTCCAGCCAAATATAGATATTCAGGCGCTGGAACGTCTTATTCTATAGCCGCTATATGGGGAGGAAGTATATTACCCTTAATAGCATCTACCATATTTAGCCTAATCCCCAACCCTATAATAGTTTGGCCTTACATAGCTTCAGTGATATTTGTTGCATTCCTGATCTCAATAGTTCCCCTTTTGGTAATAAAGGAGACAAAGGAAATAGACATCTCCACGTAAACGCTTTTTTATTATTACTTAAGTTTTTAATTCCCCTAAGAACATAATATCCATGCAAGGGAGTTTCTACTCTATAATTATTCCAGAGAAACTCAACATGACGGATCTAGTGTTTTCCAGTAGAAAGGACAAATCAAGGACTGCAATATTGTTTGAGGACAAGAGAATCAGTTTTAATGAACTAGAGGAAATAGTTAATAGGATAGGGAACTTTCTAAAGGGTGAGGACGTTGGAATAGGGGATAAAGTGTTGATAAGGATGCCTAACCATCCATTGTATATAGCAATAAACATGGCTATAATAAAGATAGGTGCTGTCTCAGTTCCCACTAGTACTTTATTTAGACACCAGGAACTGGAGCACATAATAAATGATTGTAACGCTAAGTTCGCTATTTCAACACCCGAATTACTAGGGGAACTTGAAAAAGTAAAGGCAAAGAACTTAAAGGAAGTCTTCACAGTGCTTGGGGAAAAGGGGAATTACAAGAGTCTCGATAGGGAATACGTGAAACACAGTAGCTTTTTGAATTCGCATTTAACATCAAAGGATGATATAGCTTTCATACTTTACACCTCTGGGACTACTGGCTTTCCAAAAGGGATACCACATGCCCATAGGTGGTTAATAGCGCTAGGTGAACCAAATGTAGAGGCTGTAATGGCGATTAGGCCTAACGATAGAATTTTTACCCCAATTGAGATGACTTGGATGTGGCCATGGGGTTATAACTTCTGGTTTCCTTTATACAGAGGTGCTAGCACGTGCATTTACACTGGCAGGTTCGAACCAGAGAGGACCTTTGAGTACATTGAAAAGTATAAGGCCACTCACGTAGTTGGTAATCCAACAATTTACAGGAGGCTATTAAGGGTTGAGAATTTCGAGAGGAAATACGACTTGTCCTCCCTTAGAGCATCTTTTAGCTCAGGTGAAACAGTGAGTCCAGAGCTATATAGCGAGTGGAAGAAGAGAACAGGGGTTGACCTGTTTGACTGCATGGGACAAACTGAACTACACGTCTTCACCGCTACTAGGCCAGGTTACATAAAGCCTGGATCAATGGGCAAACCCTTGCCTGGGATTCCAGTTGGGGTCGTAAAAGAGGATGGAGAGCCCTGTAATGTGAACGAAATAGGATTCCTGGCTATAGATAAAAGCTTTTTAGGTTTAACTCCAGGTTATCTAAATAGGGAAGATGAGTGGAAGTCAAAGATATTGAAGAACTGGTATTTAACGGGGGACTACGCCTATTACGACGAAGACGGTTTCCTATGGTACGTTTCTAGGACAGATGACCTAATAAAGAGTAGGGGTTATCTAATTTCCCCTATGGAAATCGAAGCTGTATTACAGCAACACAAAGCAGTTTTTGAGGTTGCTGTTATAGGTGTTAGTGATCCTGAATTGAGGGAAAAGATCGTTGCAATAATAATGCTCAAAGAAGGCTTCAATCCTTCTGAGATTTTAGCTAAAAACATCAAGGAGTTCATAATTTCTAGGATTGCCCCATTTAAAGCCCCTAAAGAGATAATATTCGTGAGGAACTTGCCTAGGACTGTTACTGGGAAATTGATGAGGAAGACATTGAAGGAACTAATTCAAAGGGATTACGAGGAGTTTAAGAGGAGGTTCGAGGAAATAGCGAGGTATTCAGTGTAATTAAGCATTAATCTATTTTTAGTAAATAGTAACATATAAGTAATTAATAGAGAGCATTTAACATATTAGATATAATTTGTCCACAGCATATTGTAATAGTAGTCTATACTATTTTAATTCCCATTTGCTCAATCAAACTCCTAGACTCAACCGATTATAATTTTCATTGATTTATTTAATAATGTGTATACATGAATTCAATTATGAATTTCAATAAGCAATTAGTTGTTACTTGTTCAATGTTTACATTTTTAGTTATTTGATTTATTGCAGTAAATGTTATCTATAAAGTTCACATTGCAATCAATACACGAAAATTGTTAATTATTTAACTTCTTCCACTTAAAATGGCATCTAAGTGAAAACAACTTCCAAGACACTGTAAGCCCTTCAACTTCACATCATAAAAATTAATGATATGGAAAGCTTAATTCTTACATGAAACTTTACCTTATGTTTCCCTAAAGATGATAAGTCCCTCTAATTGCATAGACAAGAGGACTAAGGGGTTATTTATCACTACGTATTATATGAAAACCTGTAAAATTGTGGAGCCATAGAGACAACACACAATCACCTCGCCAATCAAAATCCCTTATATTCTGAGCTGTCTTCACTTGAGAGTTTATTGCTTACAATTAAAGTTCGCAAGTAAATGATAATAAAACGTCACAAATGTTATTATACACCATGGGCAAAACTTCCGTAGTGAAAATTGAAGGGGATTCCTTCTACATTATAACTGATAATGGTAGAGTGTTAAGAATTAATGGAGAATCAACTAAATTGGATGTCCTCGTAGTTAAAGAGATCACTAATGAAATATTGGAAAAGGCCTTTAAGGAGGGGTTCAAAGTCTTTCAATGTGATGATAATGCAAAAGAATGCCTTACGAGGCTTATCTACTATCTTTATCCTTATTGTAAGGAATGTAAATTCGAGTGAATTGTTACCCCTTTATGTTAACCTGAAGAGATTTCATTAAGATATTTAAATTTGGTTATAAGGTATAAAGGGATAGTAATGCCCTTCCCGATAATTGATGTACATTCCCATATGTTACCTTTAAGAGTAATAAAAGAGTACGGCATGAATATAGAGCAGAAAGGAGAGCTTTACAATATATACTATGAAAATAGGGTTATAGGCCCAATAACTAGGGGTTTCTTCGATCACAGGGCTAGGATAGAGGAATTGAGGAAACTTGAAATCGACATTCAAGTGCTTTCAGTTACCCATCATTTATTCCTATATAAAGAATCTCCTGAAAAGGCTCACCCCCTAATAAGGAGGCAAAATGAGGAGCTCTCTAAAATATGCAAGGAAAAGGGGGATAAATTCATATGTAACGGTGCTCTACCCCTTCAAGACCCTAAAGCGTCATTACAGGAACTGGATTACATTTACAGTAAACTGGAAATGAAGGGGGTAGAAATAGGGACTAACATAGCTGGGAAAAATTTGGATTCAGAGGAATTATTTCCAGTATATGAAAGGATTCAACAATATGATATGCCAATATTCGTTCACCCCAATGACGTTTTAGGGGCAGAGAGGATGAGGAAATACTACTTGGAGATAGTTATGGGCACAATAGCTGAAACCTCAATAGCGATAAGTAGTGTAATATTTGGAGGGGTAACAGAGCAATTCCCAAAGCTAAAATTTATATTCTGCCATGGAGGTGGCGCGATTCCATATCAAATAGGTAGATTAAAGAGGGCTATAGAGGTGAGGGAAGAACTTAAGGGAGGGAAAGTAAGTATTGAGAGGGCATTTAATAACCTTTATTTCGATACAGTGCTCTTTTACCCATTATCAATAAAGTTCCTCATAGATGTAGCAGGGAAGGATAGAATTGTACTTGGTACAGATTATCCATTTAATATGGGAGACTGGGACATAGTGAAGAGGATTAGGGATTTAAGTTTAGATGAGAAGGTAAAGGAGGACGTTTATTATAAGAACGCAAAGAGGATATATAAACTTTGATGTGTTCCCCAGGCTTACGTTTTATTTTTCCACTCCACCCTTACTTCATTTACGACTAAGCAAGGCTTAGTCCTAAAGCCTTATCTCGCTTTAAAGTAAGCTATTCATGAAGATTTTTAATCTCAATCTGCGTTCATATCCATTTTGCCCTTTCAAGAAGAGCATCCATCTGGTTCAAAACTACCCTTTATTAAAACGCAGTATTATAGGTGATTATATGAGCTTTTCAATGATGAAGGGAATAACTTCTCCTAAGGATTTCACATTAAGAAAATTAAGAAAGTCCTTATATTACTCCTTCACAGTAATTCAGAGGGTTTAAGGATCTAATTAAGGCCCAATGCATAAGCGATGTAATTTAGTGCTTATTACCTCCTTCAATAAAACCTTTTTACTACAGTTGGATTTAATTTTGTGTACCGCAAATATTTAACCTTCGGCTTTACGATTATGCTCTTCAATTCCCTATATCAATATTCATGGAATGCATTGGAGCCATTGCTTAGGAGCACTTTCAAGGCAGGGGTATTGGAAGTTCAAGTTGGATATGCTATTTTCAACATATTCTCATCCATTTTCCAGGTAATTGGAGGTTATATAGCAGACGTAAAGGGGCCAAAAATTATTGGAATATTCTCATCCATTTCCTCGTCCTTGGGCTTCCTGGGAACTTACCTTTCACCTAATCTATTTACATTCTACGTTTTCTGGGCAGTAGGTAGTTCAGGGGAGGGAATTTTATATGGTATAGCGACTAACCTCGCAGTGAAGTGGTATTCTAATAGGAGGGGGATAGCAATAGGAATTGTTTCTCTTGGGTTTGGATTGGGTGCCACAATAGCAAATCCCTTAATAGCTAAATTCAGTAATGCAAGGGAACCTTCCCTTATTATAGGCTTACTAGAGTTAGCTATACTCCCATCTATCCTCTATTTTACTGACTATCCCACTTCTGTAACAGGAAGGAAGTTCATAGAAATTGCACTAACTAAGGAATGGTGGTTAATATTCGCCTCTTACTCTCTTGTCCTCACCCCACTTTTAACTTATTCCTCCTCTTTAACAGAAATAGGAAGCTCTTTGCCTATGAGCCAATTGCAGTTAATAATATCTCTGTTTCCATTGATGAGCGGGCTAGGTAGGCCTTTTCTAGGAGTGATTTCCGACAGGCTAGGGACAATGAAGACCTTGCTTATGATTAACTCGCTTTTATCACTGAGCCAAATCATAGTATTGATAAACGTATTCCTTAGCTCTACTTTGATAGGGATATTAGGTGGAGCAATGATAACCCTTTACTTTTCTCTTATTGGAGAACTTTATGGTTCTAAGTACTCAACATCTAACATAGGCATTTTATATGCAGGCAAAGCGATTTCAGGTTTTTTAGGTAGCATAGCCTTCAATTACATATATTTAGCTGGAGGAATATTCTATGTATTATATCTAGTATTACTCTCAGTTATTGGGACGGCTTTATTAATCATATGTAAAATGATCTACGGTTAGCCAGATGGTTAACTGTTAATAAGAACCACAGTTATTGCTTCACAAAACCAATTTAATTAAAAAGGACATTGACTTATTCTCCTCCCTAGACAGTAAACCAAATGCATACGTTAAGTAAAGGGCATTGAAGTACTTGAAGTTTTTGGTTCTACTAGTTGGGGCTTTGGATAGATTAATAAGCCCCTTCCAATCATTTAAGGCTTTTTGTACTTAATCCTATTTAAAGCAATGAAAGGGCGTAGATAAAAATTTTTCTTAGTAGAAAACAAGGTAACTATTCTAAGCTTTTAAACACAACGCTTAAAAGCCTGAAATTCTAAGGTTGAACGAAAAGAGTTGGAAAAGGGAAAGGACATAACTGTGCATACATCATTAATAAGGAAAGTTACTTTAGCCTCTATGCTGGGAACTATTTTCGATTATTATGATTTCTTCATTACAGGCACTGCTGCTGCTTCAGTATGGCCAGCCGTTTTCTTTCCGACTTCCACATTTGCCACTGCAGTCCTCTTATCTTTCAGCGTATATGGGATAGGCTTCTTCTCTAGGCCTATAGGATCTTACCTGTTTGGTCACTTTGGGGATAAAAGGGGGAGGAAGGAGATACTAGTTCTAACTTTGATTTTAGCTGGTTTAAGCACTCTAGGGATGGGGTTAACCCCCTCTTATTACACATTGGGGCTAATTGCCCCAATTATTCTCACAATCTTTAGGTTCATTCAGGGAATAGGTTTAGGTGGAGAATGGGGAGGTGCAACTACTTGGATAACTGAAGTAGCAGCCAAAGGGAGGAGAGGTTTCTGGGCAGGCTTCGTTCCTCTCTCAGTTTTCATAGGGCTATTATTAGCAGATATCACCCTCCTAGGCCTCCAATCATTCTTTCCTAGGGACTTTTATTTATCAATTGGATGGAGAATAGCCTTCATAATAGGTACTATCATAGTTCTAATTGGGGCAATAATTAGGTTTAGGTTATCCGAGAGCCCATTATTCGTCAGGATAGTAGAGAGTAAAATGATAGAAAGGGCACCTGCAAACAAAGTCTTAAAGGAGTATTGGAAGAAAATCCTCCTATTAGCTGGATCAGTTATGTATATAACTGCTATAGGTTACTTGACTCAGACATTCTCAATAAGTTATTTAAGTGCCCTCAAGGTCCCTCCACCATATACTATAATATCTGTAATATTTTCCACAATAGGAGGGATAATAACTGTTTTTCTGGGCATGTATGTTTCTGATATCATAGGTAGGAAGAAAACTATAATGATTGGGCAATTACTGGTTATAATATTGGGAATACCTATATTTCTTATGATAGGCACTGGGGACTTCCTACTTTCGAGAATAGCAATAATTTTAGGAACAACTATAGAGGGATTCGGGTTCGCCGCGTTTGGAGCTTTTATGGCAGAGCAATTTCCAACTAAGTATAGATATTCTGGTTCAGGACTAAGTTATCAAATAGCCACACCTTTAGCGGGAGGACTAGCTCCTATAATAGCCTCACAGTTATTTAATATATTCGGTACACATGCAGGGATTTACATAGGCTTTGAGGTCTTCGCTTACTCGCTAATAGGGTTTATATGCATGTTGTTCACAAAGGAGACAAAGGGGGAGGAATTAAAGTAATGGTTTTTATATAATTTTGGACGCATTCTCGTAGAGTATTTTACTAATTACTTCCTTATTTAACCCAGTCTCTAAAAGCATTTCAACATTCTTCTTAATGTTTTCTACTCCCAGAGTATACCAATCAGAACCAAACATCACCTTGTCTGCAACGTCTTCTATCCTTGGGAAGTAGTTCAACAAGTTCTTAGGTGGAATCCCGGAAATATCCAGGTAAACGTTCTTGTGTCTCCTCAACAGGAAAAAGGTAGTGTTTGCCCAGGCCGTTATTGGTCTCCCTCCGTGAGCAATGACTACTTTCAATCTTGGGAAGTCATTAGCTATATCATCTATATATAGTGGATCTCCATATTTTATCCTAGCCCTAGGGAAAATGCTGGTTCCAGTATGTATTGTCACAGGGAACTTGTTCTGCTCTGCATATTCATATATCCTCTGGAGAATCTTAACTCCCCCTTCTTCAGGTCTATATGAATTTGGCTTAAATAGAGAATGAACTGGGTGGATCTTTATCCACTTGCAGTTATATTTAGATCTAAACTCCTCCAATCTCTCTATTGCCCTCACGTCATTGGGATCTGCCGACATCATCGGTCTTAACTTGTCAGGATATTCCAAGCTGTACTTACCTACAAAATCGACAAACTCATACCCAAACCCCATTACCTCTTTTGCCACATAGGAAATCAGGTTTATCCACTCCACGTTCCACTCATCAAGTAACTCCACTAGTTTAGAGGGATTGTTGACTAAGGAATTATACAAATTCTCATTGTAGAACTTATCTGATGTCCAAACCCTTCTTACGTCTTCTTTAACTAAGTTTAGTGGTGTTATGTGTACGTGAACGTCTATTACCTTTACGTTTTTCTCCATGGTTTTCCCCAAACCTCTTACCAATTGATATATTTAAGTTTTAGAAAAAGTGAGGCTTTGAGGCACAATACCTGTAAGTTCTAACCATTAGATCCTCGAAATCCAGTGGTTATTGAGCTAAAGGAGTAGAGAAATAGGTTATAACATTCGGTGGGCTTAAGAAATAGAGTTATAGCTAACACTGTGAAACCTTATGAAGATCAATATTTCTTTCGAGTCTCCTTCAAGTTATCGTGTTTTTAGGTTTTCTGTTCCAACGCAGGAAGAAAGTCGATTGCCTCTAATATCTTAATGATGGGGTTATTGCTGATCCTTGCTACGCAATATGAAAATTATGATTAAAGTAAAACCTTCTTTAAGTCAAAAACTCCGGGTTTAAGGGCTTTTATGCGGACATGAAAACGTAAAAAAGATCTCCCAAGACCTCTTCTTGAATTCATTAATGTAATACACTAACGTTTCTTTCCATCTTAACATCCATAATTAAGTCCTAGGAACTATTGCCAAAGGTCTTAGAGGTGAGCCAGTTGCACCTTTGAATTTAAGTGGTAAACCTATGAAAAGGAACTTATAAACCCTCTTGGCTGAGATCTCTTCTAGGTTAACGTTTTCTATTATGTGAATTCCCTTCTTTGCTATCAAGTATAAGTGCCCAGGAAGCTTTGATTTGGTCTCTGAATCAGTGACCTTTGGTACGTCCCAGGAGAGGTTGTCTATTCCCACTGCAAATATTTCTTTATCAGATAACCAAATACTAACTTCCTTGGAAACACCTGCGGCCTTCTCGTATTTACTCGGCTCATTCCACATCTTACCATATCCCGTCCTCACTAATACTACATCCTTAGGCTTTATCTCTATGTTTTCCCTTTCAAGTGTACCCTTGAACATTTCCAATGTTATTTCCGATTCCTCAGGTAATGGATCTCCATAATAACGGGCTACATCAACTAATATTCCCCTAGTTATTATTGGCTTTATTGTTTCTGCCCCTAGCTGTGTAAAGCCCCATGGAGTTTCTACCTCTGGAGTAATCTTTATTTTATCTATTAACTTTAAATCAGATGCTTGATGGCATAAAGCATCTATATGGGTTCCACTCTGATCACTCATTATAATTAGCCCAGAAGAGCTTGTCCTCGGCCCTTCGATTTCAGGTTTATAGTAGTTTTCGTGATGTCTATACAAGTAATATAAGTACCCAGGTTGTACAGGCTGAAATGCTGGCATTCCTATATACCTTACATGCTCCAAATCGTATATTTCTGAGTTATTTAATAAGTTAATTAACTCCTCCAATTCCATAAGATCCTTTATTGGTGTGCAGTAATAAATCTTACTTTTATTCAATATATTTTAACTCTGGATACACAATCAATGACATGAGGAGTCCTACTAAAGAGGAATTTTATGAGATAGCTAGGAAGTATGGGATTTCCTTAAGTCAAGAGGATCTAGAGGATTACTTGGAGTTTTCTAAGCCCATAATTGAGTCGTATAAATTAATTAATGAGGAGGTTGAGAGAGTAAATATAAAATATGAGAGGAATTTGGGTTACAGACCAAGCAATGAGGAGAATAGGTTTAATGCATGGGCTTGGAAGTGCTCAATAAGGGTAAAGGAAGGGGGAATATTGAGTGGAAAGAGGTTTGCCGTAAAGGATAACATCTCAGTTGCTGGAATCCCTATGCATAGTGGAACTTCGATGCTAGAAGGTTATGTTCCTATAATCGACGCTACTGTTGTCGAGAGAATCCTCGAAAACGGAGGGGAAATAGTTGGGAAGTCCTCTTGCGAGGCATTGTCTGCTTCTGGCGGTTCTCACACCTCTTATCCTTTACCTGTTAGAAACCCATATAATGAATCCTATATGGCAGGTGGTTCTTCAAGCGGTTCAGCAGTCCTAGTAGCTAGTGGTGAGGTCGATGTAGCTCTAGGAACTGATCAGGCTGGTTCAGTGAGAATTCCGAGCTCATGGTGCGGTGTTTTCGGGTTAAAACCGACTTGGGGTTTAATCCCTTATACAGGCATAATGACCCTTGAACCCACTCTAGACACTGTTGGGATAATGGCTAGAAACGTAAGGGATATTGCAATTACGTTAGAGGCTATTTCAGGTAGAGATGGAAAAGATCCTAGGCAATATATAGCAAATGTACCTGAAAGGCTTCCCAAGTACTCTGAAGTCAAGGAGAGAACAGAGGGGTTTAAAATAGCTATAGTGAAGGAGGGTTTCTCTTGGAAAGAATCAGAGGAGGAAGTAAACGATATAGTATTGAAAACCGCTGGGAAGTTAAGGGAATTGGGAATAAAGGTTAGGGAAATCTCAATACCTATGCATTACTTAGGGATACATATACTAAATATTATTAGGATAGAGGGGGTCTGGGCAACACTGATAAGAGAGGAGGGATTAATAAGGTGGCTAGGGAACTACGACGTCCATTTCTTAGAGAATTGGAGCAAAGCGGTGAGGTCTAGGATTAATGACCTTCCCCCCACTGTGCTCATAAGGGTATTGCTCGGGGAATTCATTTTCAAGAACTACGGACCAAAGCTCTATGCTAAAGCCCAAAACCTTAGGAAGGTACTTAAGGAAGGCTATGATAGAGTTCTCGAGGAGTTTGACTTCCTTTTAATGCCTACAACTCCTACCAGGCCTCAGCCCTTACCAAAGGAATTAAACACTAGTAGTGCTCTGGTTTCAGCACGGGGGGCAAGCCTTAACACATGCCCCTTTAACTTAACTGGACATCCGGCAATAAATGTCCCAGTAGGTTTTTCTAAGGGACTGCCGGTAGGAATGATGCTAGTGAGTGAGCATTTTAATGAGGAGAAATTGATAAGTATTTCGTATGTAATTGAAAAGTATATTAAAACTAATACATAAAATATTTAATAATTTTTAAAAGGTATATTTATTTTACTATGATCACCTATCTCTTAAATTTTAGCACTTAGTTGTAACCTTAATTGGAAAAAAGATGGAGAAGGGATGCAGGGAAAATGCATTTAAACGCATTTTATGTTATTAATGCAGATGAAAGGTAAAGTATACATTGTTGGAACTGGTCCAGGAGATCCAGAGCTACTAACTTTGAAAGCCAAGACTGTTATCGAGAAAGCTGACGTAATCCTATATGACAGATTAGTATCTAATGGCGTTATTTCCCTTTGCAGAAAAGAGGCTGAGAAGATATATGTTGGAAAGGAACTTGGGGAAGCCTCAATGCAGGAGGAAATACATAACACCTTAGTTAAAAAAGCAGAGGAGGGGAAAACAATAGCAAGGTTAAAGGGAGGAGATCCTTATGTATTTGGAAGGGGGGAAGAGGAGTACATCCATCTCGTAAAGCATAACATCGAGTGCGAGGTAATTCCTGGAGTGACAAGTGCAATAGCAGTTCCTGCTTACGCGGGAATCCCAGTAACCAGTAGGTTATCGTCGCACGGCTTCACAGTAATAACTGGGACAATTGTGAATGACTACCCAATTACCTGTGATTACATTCCCAGGAGAGGGACATTAGTGGTATTAATGGCAATACATAATATAAAAAACGTTAAGGAAGTGTTACTCAAAGTAAGGGATCCTGAGGAGAGCGTAGCAATTATAGAAAATGGAACCCTGGCAGAGCAGCGAGTTATTCTAGGTAAATTGAAGGAGGTGGATATATTGGTGGAAAGGCATTGCATTAAATCACCTGCATTAATCGTAATAGGAGAGGTAGTAAAGTTCAGAGACGTATTATGGAAATATAAATAAACGGCGTTCTAAGAGGTTTTTCCCTGTAATTTAAGCATTTCAGACTAACCTTCATTGCTTCATAATACTCTGGATTAATTGATGAGTGCTAATACTTAAATACTCCACCTCTAAAACACCATATGGATGATCTGTCCAAATACGGGATTATTCTAATTGGTCATGGGTCTAGGAAGGAAACATACAACCAGGATTTAGAGGTTATATCAAAGTATATATCAAGGAAATTGAATGCAAAGGTTGAGCTTGCTTATAATGAGTATAGCTCTCCTAATTGGAGGGATGTGATAAAGGAGTTCATAAATGAAGGGTATTCAAACATAATAATTGGTTTAGCGTTTCTTGGAAGAGGGAATCACGTTTATAACGATATCATGGGCGAAATGGGGGTAAAGAAGATAGGAGAATGGGAGAAAACCTTTTTTAATGGAAAGGAGGCTAGCCTATACTTAACGGAGCCTGTTGGACCCTCTGTATTAATAGGATTGGCCTTGTACTTGAGAATATTAAGAGCTCTCAACGTAAAGGATAGAATGTATATAGATAATCCTAATGAAATAGAGGAAAACAGCATATCAATTATTTCTAAATACTTAGAAGACGTAGAAGATGAAAAGGTAAGGAGGATAATAGCAAAGGTTATATTTGCTTCAGGAAACCCCGAGTTAAGGCATTACGTTTACGTTAGTGAGGACGCCGTTGAGGCTGGAAAAGAGGCACTAAATGCAGAGAGCGAAATATTGACTGACGTCAAAATGGTTGCAAGCGGGATCAGGTGGAGCAAAGTCAGCTGCTACATAGATAATGAAGATGTGAGGAGAATGGCCAAGTCAACTAACAAGACCAGGGCTGCAATGGGTATAAGATATGGAGCAGGGGAAGGGGGGAAGATCATAGTTATAGGAAATTCACCTACTGCCCTAATAGAAGCTATAAGGCTAATTAAGGAAGGGAAAGATTTTCCTCTAATCATCTCAACACCTCCTGGTTTTACTAATGCAACGGAAGCTAAAGAGGAGCTAATAAAGCTTGGAATTCCCTCTATCGTACTAAGGGGAACTTATGGGGGCAGTGGGATTGCAACGGCAGTGACTAACGAATTAATATCAATTTCAGGTGAATAAAGATGGGGAAATTATATATAGTGGGAATAGGACCAGGCTCAAAGGAACATAGAACTATATTAGCTCAAAGGGTTCTAGGGGAAAGCGATGTTATAATTGGTTACAATACTTACCTCAGGCTAATAAATGACGTACTTGATGGGAAGGAAGTGATAGGGGCTAAAATGAGGGAGGAATTATTTAGAGCTAAGACAGCTATTGACAAGGCTACGGAAAACAAGACTGTGTCTTTAGTTTCAAGTGGAGATCCCCAAATCTACGGGATGGCTGGCCTGGTCTTCGATTTAATTGCTAGGAGGAGAATTGACTTGGAAGTCGAAGTAATTCCTGGAGTTACAGCAGCCTTGGCCTCAGCATCAAGGCTTGGGAGCCCCCTCTCTATGGATTTCGCTGTAATAAGTTTAAGTGACCTACTAGTCCCACATGAAGAGATATTGAACAGGGTTAAGAAAGCAGTTGAAGGAGATTTCGTGATAGTATTTTATAATCCCATAAATGAATCCCTTCTAAATAAAGCGATGGATATAATAGCTGGGAAAAGAAAACCTGAGACTCCTGTGGGCATAGTTAAAGCTGCCTATAGAGAAAATGAGAAGGTTATAATAACTGATTTATCTTCATGGGTGGAATATGAAGGGGAAATAGATATGGTAACTACAATAATAGTTGGGAACTCAATTACCTATAGGTATAAGAACTACATAATAACACCTAGAGGTTATGAAAGGAAGTATGAACTATGATAATTGAGACACTTAAGAGGTTTGGGATTACGACCGGGGCTGCTGCTTCAGCAGCAAGTAAAGCTGCTTCTTTGGCCTTACTCGGAAACAAGGTGAGTTCAGTAACTATACCCACTCCATTGGGAATCAGGATTGAGATACCTGTTGAGGAGGTAAACATCATGGGAGGTGAAGCGTGCGCTAAAGTTAGGAAGTTCTCAGGAGATAACCCAGATATCTTGAATGGAGTAGAAATTATATCTTGCGTGAAGCTCACTAATGAAACTGATATAGAGGTTCAAGGGGGAGAGGGGATTGGGGTAATAACTAGGCCTGGGTTGAAAGTTGGGGTTGGGAAGAAGGCAATAAATCCAATACCTTTGAAAATGATAAAAGATGCTTTAAGGGAAGTAATAAAGGAGGGAGGGGCTAAGGTAAGGATAGAGGTTCCTAAGGGTGTGGAATTATCAAAAATGACAATGAATAAGGATGTTGGAATAGTTGACGGTATTTCCATATTGGGAACAACCGGAATTGAGACTCCAGTGAGCGACGAAGATTACTTAGATCACATTAACTGCGAGCTCAAAGTGATTAGAGCTAACTCTGATAAAGTTGTAATCTCTCCTGGAAACACCGGTTCATTATATTCAAGCAGGATTTATCCCAATATAGTTGTGAAGGTGGGGGATAGGGTAGGGGATAGCATATCTTTAGCCCTTAAAATGGGTTTCAGGAACGTGATATGCGCGGGTCTTCCAGGAAAGCTAGTAAAGTTGTCTGTTGGAATATTTAACACTCACAATAAATACGGTGATGCAAGGATTGAAGCAATAACACATGCTTGCGTAGTAAAAGGGGTTCCGATGGATATTGTAAACAGTGTATCTAAGAGTTTAACTGTTGAAGAAGCTACGAAATACTTGGGGAAGTATAAGGTCGAGGTTTTTGATTATATAGCCGAGAAGATCCTAGAGAAAATGAAGAGGCTAGGGAACGCGGACTTCGGGGTTATAATCTTCAATTATAATGGAGAAGTAATATCTAGGAGGGGTTATACATGAAGTGGGAATACTTAACTCCCGGAATTCCCGACAACTACTTTGAAAGGGACGAATCAATACCCATGACTAAGGAGGAAATAAGGGCTTTAGTGTTATCAAAGCTAAGGTTGAGGAAGGGGAGTAAGTTCCTAGACATTGGATGTGGAACTGGAAGTGTTACTGTGGAGGCAGCTTTATTACTGGGAGAGGAAGGAAAAGTATACGCTGTAGATAAGGAAGAGAAGGCAATAGAGTTAACTAAGAGGAATTTGGAGAGGTTCGGGGTGAGCAATAGGGTTACAATATTAAGTGGAAACGCGCCAGAGATATTGAAGGAAATAGAGGATAAGTTAGACGCAGTATTCATAGGAGGAGGATCTGAGGTAATATCTGATATATTGTATAAAGTCTCGAAAATGATGAAACCTAAGGGGAGAATAGTGTTAGACGCTATCTTATTAGAGACTGTTAACAAAGCCATTCAGACCCTTGAAAATCTGAATGTTTCAAATCTCGAAGTAACAGAGGCAATAATCGCTAAGGGAATGAAAACTAAATTTGGTACTGCAATGCTTTCCAGGAATCCAATATTCATCATTTCAGGTGAATTGGAATGAAACTTTATGTTTTAGGTTTAGGCCCAGGAGACCCAGAGTTAATAAGCGTTAAAGCCTCTAAGGTCTTATCCACTATAGATTTACTTTTTATCCCATATTCATTAGGGACTAGGAGGAGCTTGGCAATGGAAATTGTAAATAAATACATTTCTCCCAAAGTTGAAGTAGTTCAAATAGGCTTTCCCATGGAGAAAAACGTTAAGGAGGAGAAAATGATTGAAATAGCTAGGTTAATATGTAAAAAGATGAACAGAGACGCTGCGTTCGCTGTACTAGGAGATCCAACGCTATACAGCACGTTCTTCAGGATATCCAAATACATAGATTGTGCAGAGCTGGAGATAATTCCAGGAATCACCTCAATAACTGCATGTGCCTCAAGGGCATTAATTCCTCTAGCTAACGGGGACGAGGCAATTGCAATTATAACTTCCTCGAGGGTAGATTTGCTTAAACAGGTAAAGGAGGATTTCGATACAATAATAGTCTTGAAGGCAAGCGAGAACGTTAAATACATTTTAGAGGAACTAAAGGACCACTCGTTAGTTTATGCTAGGAGGTGCTTTATGAATGATGAGATAATATTGAAGGATAAAATTAATGAGGAGGAAGATTACTTCACTACAATAATTGCAAAGAGGTTTAAAGGAAGTGGTAGGTAAAGTAGTCTTTATAGGTGCTGGACCAGGAGATCCAGAGCTTATTACAGTGAAGGGAAAGAAATACATTGAAAGGGCAGATGTAATAATCTATGCAGGGTCGCTAGTTAACCAATCAATACTTAAGTGGACTAAGGAAGGGGTTGAAGTATATAACAGCGCGCCATTGACGTTAAATGAAATAGTTGAGATAATGGTCAAGAGGGCCAGTGAGGGAAAACTAGTTGTTAGGCTGAAGTCTGGAGATCCTAGTATTTATGGCGCACTGCTAGAGGAGATTTGGGCCCTTGAAGTTGCTGGAATACCCTATGAAGTAGTACCAGGGATAACAGCTGCTATCGCAGCGGCCTCAGTAATACCAATAGAGTTAACAGTCCCTAAGATTTCCCAGACTGTAATAATAACTAGGGCCTCTCTGAGAGTACCGATGCAGGGCTCAATAAAGGACTTCGCAAAGCTAGTTAAAGTCGGAGCTACAATGGTTATTTACACTGGAATACACATAATTGATAGGGTTGTGGGGGAGTTAAGGGAAGCCGGTTTAGAGGAAAGTACTCCAGTAACAGTTGTTTATAAGGCCACGTGGCCTGATCAAAAGGTAATTAAGGGGAGATTGTCTGATATAGTTGAAAAGGTAAGGAAAGAGAGAATTTACAGGGATTCAGTGATAATAGTAGGTATAGCTTCCAATCCTGAATCAGTAAGGCAAATAGTTAGGTCTAGCGTATATGATCCCTCTCACATACATTCATTTAGGCCTCACAAGGTGGAGGAAAGTGATTGAGAGACTATGGAGGGGGATAGCAATAATATCTGCCTCAGATAATGGTTATAAAGTAGGGGAAGAGCTAAGGCAAAAGCTAAAGGACATGGAAATCCCAACTGTTCACTTTAAGTATCAGGAAGCCAAATTCGAGGAAATATGGGAGTGCTATGACGCTATAATATTTGTAATGGCCTTGGAAGGTGTGGTCAGGACTATAAGCAAACTAGCCAGGGCAAAGCACTTGGATCCTCCTGTAGTATCTATAGATGATAGCAAAAAATACATAATACCCGTTCTAGGCGGTCATTGGGGTGCCAACGAAATAGCGAGGGATCTCTCAGATATAATTGGAGGGGAACCTATTATAACTACTGCCTCTGAACTAATGAATAAGCCCAGCGCGGAGGAAATAGCTGGAAAACTAATAGCGGAAATAGTTAACCCAGAAATGATAGTGAAAATAAACTCGGCCTTCCTTAAAGGAGAGGAAGTCTGTTTTTTAGGCAATGAAAAGGTAAATATTTCAGTCCTTAAGGACTACCACGAGGAATGTAAGAACGTAATAACTACAAGAGAGGGTTTAAGAGAAATGGGCAAGAACGTGCTCTATTTGAAGCCCCTTAAACTAGCTATTGGTATAGGTTCTAAGAAAGAAGTAGATGTCAATAAGATATGGCTAGGCATAAGTTCTTTATTAGAGAAAATGGAAATTGACAAGTCTAGAATCAAGGTAGTTGCCTCAATAAGGGAGAAAATAAAGGAGATATCTGAAAGGCTGAACGCAGAGTTCAGGTTGATTAACGAGGAGGAAATAAAGGAGTTCTCCTATCCATGCTTAACCCCTCCTAATAGGAAGTTAATTGAGTTAGGGTTGAAGGGTGTAGCAGAGGTCTCTGCCCTTATTGCCACAGGTAGTAGAAAAGCTAAGTTAGTTTTGAGGAAAGTGAGTATTGGTAATGAAGCTACAATAGCAATAGCTTCTTATGATTAGGTAACTAATAGATGAGCTTAAGGTGCAACATAATGCTTTACTTAATTGGAGTAGGGCCTGGGGATCCGGAGTATTTAACTATAAAGGGTCTAAACGCAATTAGAAGAGCAAGCTTAATAGCTGGATGGGAGAGCGTTTTAAGTAGGTTCAAAGATCTGATAGAGGGAAAACATGTTATCAAGATCACTTACATCAATGAAGCTCAAGTTATTAATGAATTAGTTGAAGCTTCAATAAGTAAAGAGGTGGTAATATTAAATCATGGGGATCCCTCTGTATCTGACTGGCAGTTTGTGGAAAAAATAAAAGCCAAATGCAGGGAAAAAGGGGTGAAAATTGATGTAGTCCCAGGGGTATCTTCAGTTAACGCAGTGTTGGCTAGGGAAGGACTGGACTTAGCCAAAGTGGTTTTCATTACACATCATGTAAGGGGAGAGGTAAACATGGAAGAAATAAAGGATTTCCTAGCTATAGGAAGGAGTGTAGTATTATTCCCTAAGCCCTACCCTAAAAGCCCTCAGGAAATAGCTAGGTTTCTAATTTCAAAAGGCATGAACAGTAAAATTAAGGTGTATGAAAGGCTAACGTTTCCATCTGAAATTGAGAAAGAGTATAGGGCTGTAGATTTAATGAAAGAGGAGAGGGAGTTTGATAACATGGTTGTAATGGTAATCTACCCTTGATCACGTTGAATAACAAATTATTAAGTAAAAACTTAGATATTAATATAAGTAGAAAATTTAAATTGTGAATTATAGTAAATTTCTATTCCTTTAATCTAAAAATAAATTATAGGTTTATTATGTAAAACTTTATATTATGTGTTAACTGACCTCTTCTAGGTCTTTACATGGATTTAAAAAATGCAATAGCCTATCCCTCAACTTTCAGGTCAATCAAGCGGATTTCTAGGTACAGAGCAAAGAAAGTGCTCTAGCTCTTTAAGGAGTCTCATTTAGGACTTCTGAACAAAAAGCATTCACTTAGAAATTCCCAAATCATGAAATGCCCTTTGCGTAAAAGTAATGAATGAGGTTCTTATTTCAGGTTAAAGACTCATTATCATAACGATTTAAATTTCTGGTAAATTAGACATTATAATATGTCATTGAGCGGAGATATAAAGGACTGCTTAAATGGAGCAATAGATCTTCATGTACATACTTTACCTGACGTAATGCCAAGGATAATAGATGACATCAAGATGGCTAAGATTGTAAAGGATATGGGAATGGGGGGTTTTGTGATAAAGAGTCATTACTTGCCTACTGCAGAGAGGGCGGAAATTGTGACAAGTATTATAGATAACGTCAAAGTCATTGGTGGAATAGTATTAAATTCCTCTGTTGGAGGAATTAACCCCACAGCAGTTGAGATATCAGCGAGGTCAAATGCAAGGATTGTCTGGATGCCTACAGTAGATTCTGAAAACGAGTTCTCGAGGTGGAGGAGTCCTGAAGAAAACGCGCCTTATTGGGCTCAAATTAGGCAGGAGTTAAGGGCTAAAGGGCTATCTACAAACCCCATTTCAATTTGGCAAAGAGAAGGGAAATTGAAAGAGGAGGTATATAAAGTCCTAGATATAATAGCCGAGTACGATTTGGTGCTTGCAACAGGGCATTTAAGCCCTGAAGAAGGGATAAAGCTCATTGAGGAGGCAAGAAAGAGGAAAGTGAGGAAAATACTGGTAACACACCCTGACTTCCCCTCGACCAAGTACAGCTTACAACAGCAGAGGAACTTGGCTTCAATGGGAATTTACTTGGAGAGGTGTTTTTCCACTGCTTATACAGGCAAAGTTTCCTGGGAGGAAATGATGAAAGCAATAAAGGAGACGGGTGAAATGAACATTATTTCAACTGACCTAGGGCAAATAAATTCTCCATTACCTACAGAAGGTTTCAGGATGTTCATTGAGAAACTAATAAAACATAACTTTCCCTTGAAGTTAATACAGAGGATGGCAATTGACAATCCAAGTAAGTTAGTTTTGTGAGTAACTTTGCGCTGAAAGCTTCTTCCTCCTTGCCAAGGATAATCTTTTTTATATTAGTGCAGTTTGAAAATTATCGCTGAGAGATCTCCTACACTAAGGCATTCGATGCTCTAAAAGATAGTAGGGAAAGCCCTAACCCCTAAGGATAGTCATAACCTTTACGTGACTGAGGGAAATGTTAATTACCTATCAGAAAAGAAGTGAAAAGAATGAACTAGCTAAATACTAAAGTGCTTAGCATCCCTATATTTTAGATAAAAAATAAATCACTTTCCCTTCATTTTACTCTTTAATACTTGACTCCTTAATATTAAGTGGAGGATTGCCCCTAAGAGGAATAGTGAAGAAAGCACAAGAGTTCCCGCGTTATAGGAACCTGTTATGCTAGTTAATAATCCCACTATGAATGGGCCAACAAATCCACCTAAATTGCCAACTGAATTAACTAGCCCAACTGCAACCGCTCTAGCTTCCCCAGCTAAAGTAGTCTGAGGTACTGGCCAAAAAACAGAGACAGCTGGGTAAATTCCTGCAACAGCCATTATTATTCCTATATAGGATATAATAGCCATATTTGCTGCTAGAGACACTATGAGCATTCCAATGAAGCTAATTATCATGGGTATTGCGAAGTGATAGAACCTCTCCCCTGTCCTGTCAGAGTGCCTTCCAACTAAAACCATGCTAATGGCTCCAATAGCGTAAGATACTGCTGTAAGAACACCTACTAATATATTTGACGCACCTGTTAACTCCTTTATTATTGTTGGAACCCAGAACCCTAAGGCGTAATTTCCTGTTACGTTGCAGAAGTAGATTACCGCTAATAATATAACCCAAGGATGACTTAATCCTCTCTTAATTGACTTAACCCTTTCCTGAGGAATCGAGTTCTTCTCTTCAACGTATTTCCTCTCTAAATAGTCCCTCTCCTCTTGTGTCAACCACTTGGCTTCCCTAGGCCAATCCCTTAAAGCAAACAGTATTACAAACCCCCATATTATTGCAGGTATTCCCTCAGCTATAAAAACCCATCTCCATCCTGCTAGACCTCCCCAATTAACTCCTAATAGTAATCCACTAATTGGAGCTGCAACTACAGTTGATATAGGTATAGCACTCATGAAGAGGCTAACAGCCCTAGCCCTCTCGTCTTCCGTAAACCAATGGGTTATGTAAACTATTATTCCTGGGAAGAAACTAGCCTCCATTAAGCCAAGCAAAAACCTTAATATATATAATTGAATGACGTTTTGGATAAAACCAGTAATTATTGCCACTACTCCCCATGTAACCATGATCCTCATTATCCACTTCCTGGCGCTCCACCTCTCTACTATGTAAGTTCCTGGTATCTCGAGGATGAAGTAACCTATGAAGAATATCCCTGAAGCTAACCCGAACTCTGCTGCAGTAATTCCTAGATCACTACCCATACTTAATTGAGCTAACCCTATATTTACCCTGTCCATATACGCTATTAAGTAAGCTATCCATATTATTGGCATTATCATTGTCCATTTCTTAGCCAAAAGCTTCTTGACGTCCACTACAGTCTTCTCCCTTACCCCCTTATTTGTGAAGTCCTCCATAATTTAAGTTCTTAAGATCTCCTAAAATTTTCTAGAGAAATTTTTTTGTTTAATTCAATAAAATAAATGAAATATTATCAATTATTATAAAGTATAAGTAAAATGTTAGTGAGTTTAAATAAAACCCATACATGTTTTAATACAAAAATGTATGTATAAAAAATTAACTTAAGGTTACCTAGCCAAAGATATTCCCCTGGTTTCTGGACCTAATGCATAGCCTATGATTACTAGGGTTGCCCCTATGATTAGGAGTACTGAAGTAGAGAGCCATATATTTGCCCCTTCTATTCCAGTAAATAAGTAGTGGAGACCTAGGGTGTAAAAAGTATACCACCCTCCGATCAATAATCCAGAGGAGAAACCAAAACCGACGCCAGATGCCCTGTGGGAAGTTTTATATCTCTCAGCTAAATAAGCTGGAGTTGCACCCCATGGAGCATATGCGAGGAAAACTAATAGGAATGACAAAGCATATGCAAGTAAAACGTTGTAATTGGAAGCAGCCAATATTATTCCATAGTATAAGGGAATTGCCAATATTATTGTTGCGAAGTGCCATCTAGTCCCTAGCTTCCTCCTCCCAATTAGCTGGGATAAATGCCCAAAAGTTATTGCTCCTACTGCCCCTCCTATTAAGCCTGAAATGTATATTAGTAAAGCACTTGGATAAGAGAGTATTGATGGTTTGCTCTGTAGGACTAGTAACTCGTTTGTAAAGCTCGAAAACGAGCACAGGAACATCCCGGTCATTAGGAGCATGATCTGGAGGAAGTCCTTCAGAGCAGGTCCCTTAAATATTGATGCCAAGGGAGTTTTCTCCAATGCCCCCTTCTTCTTGAGTTCCTCGAACTGAGGGGGATCCTTTAAGCCAATTCTTATAAATATAGCGACTGGCATTGGGATTAAAGTAGTTAAAATTGCATACCTCCAACCAAAGGAAGCGAAGGCATCACTACCATATGTAGTTGTGAAGAGAAAAACTGCCAGTGCAGAGAGGGCAGAGCCTAGAATAAACCCTGATAGTATTAAACCGCTCACTAAGCCCCTCCACTTTGGAGGGGTCCATTCCATGGCCATTGAATGGCCTCCAGCATATTCCCCTCCTACGAAGAACCCTACTACAAACCTTAGAACTAAATATAGAACAAAGCCCAAGTATCCTGCTGTGGCGTAATTAGGTAAAGCCGCAACAAGTGCTGCTGAAATGGAGTATCCTACTACAGTAATTATTAAAACGCTCTTTCTACCAATCTTGTCTCCGTAATTTCCGAAGAAAGCAGAGCCTAAAGGCCTCACTACTTCGCTCAGGACAAACCCTGAGAGGACAGCAATAGAAGAGAGCAACGGAGGTATTTGCTTCGGTAAGAAAACTGTGTTTAGGACTGTAGCTAATGATACTACTATTGTCAAGTCATAGGAGTCAAATAAATATCCTATTATTTGAGATAACGCTGCTCTATAAGTCATAGGCGTTACTTTGTCCACATCCTTCGAAGGAGTTAAATCTTTCTTCGGAAGTGTAGGTTCCATTCTACCAGGCTATTAGTTAAGCCGTTTTAAAAACTTTTTGGAATTTTTCTATATTCCTATAATCGATTACTATGCCTCTATTCCTATACGTGGAAAAAAAAGTTAAAAATTAGATTGTATGGAATCTTGATTAAGCTAGATAGAAAAGAATTTTAGACTACTAGTTTAAGAAGAATAACATGATAAAGGAAATTAAAGTAGTTAAACTTAGGATGAAATTGAGGAGTGATGGGGAATTCTGGGAGGAGAAATTTGTTAGCCCAGCTGACGTTTATCCTGAATTAAAAGGTCAATGGCATTCCCCATTTAAGCCATTGAGGAGGATTTCAGGTAACTTATTTGAGGTATCTGATTACTTCTTAGAAGTTATCTCTGACGATAATTACACCGGGATCTCAGGTCCTTTGGGGCCGTATGAAGATTTAGAGCTTGTTTACATACTGAACTACTTAAAGAAGATTTTAATTGGGAGAGATGAGTTCGAGTTAGAGAAAATATGGGACATGTTATACAGGATAACAATGTTTGGGAGAAGAGGAGATGCAGTAAAGGCGATTAGTAGAATAGACATAGCGTTATGGGATCTCCTAGGTAAAAAACTTAGGAAACCAGTGTACAAATTACTTAAGGGGCCTTCCAGAGAGAAGGTAAGGGCTTATTTCAGTGCAGCTGGATTCTCAACAGATAGGGAATCCCTCAAGAAGACCTTGAATTACTACTTGGATAAAGGTTTTACTGCGTTTAAGTTCTTCTTTAAGTATGGCCCAAGCGATGGAATTGAAGGTTTGAGGAAGAACGTGGAGTTAGTTAAGATGGTCAGGGAAATGATTGGAGAGGAAAACGAGATAATGTTTGATTGCTGGATGGGATGGGATCTAGATTACTCAATAAGGGCTATAAGAGAGATAAGCAAATACGGTGTTAAGTGGATTGAAGAGCCTTTACCTCCGGATGAAAAGGAGGGTTATTCAGTATTGTCCTCTAAATCTGATATAGATATTTCCGCAGGAGAACACGAATATACAAGGTGGGGGATAAAGGAATTAATTGACATTGGCAAGGTGAGGATCGTTCAACCAGACATTTCTTGGGTAGGTGGAATTACGGAGATGGAGAAAATTTACTCCTTAGTTAATAGTTACGGTAGGATCTTGATCCCTCACTTTTCAATAGGGACTGTTACTGCAAACATCCACTTCATGTTTTCTAAACCTAGTTACAATTGCCCATTAATAGAGTATTTACCTAAATACACTCAACTCAACTTAGCTGCCTTTAAGGATCCAGTTAATTACGAAAACGGACACATTACCTTACCAAAGGGGGAAGGATTGTCCCTTGAGTACGATGAGGAGAAGGTAATCGAGAGGAAGGTAGTCTCATCCATTCAGGCTTATTAATAATATAAGCTCAAATATAAATGGTATTTATGCCTATTAAAGTAAAAGAGGAGATTTTTAAACTAGAAGTTAAGCTACCTGACTTAAAGATTGCTAGGCTTAACTCCTACCTCTTACTTGATGAGGTCCCTACCCTAATAGACTTAGGGAGCAACTCATATGGAGCTATAGAGTCACTAATGGAAGAGCTAAACGTTTTAGGTTTTATGTTCTCTGAAGTAAAGAGGATAATAATAACTCATTATCATATAGACCATTCAGGTCTATTACATTTAGTCAATTTAATAAACCCTAATGCGGAGATATTTATATCTGAGGCCGACTTCGAGATAATTAAAAACATGGAGGAGAGGTATAAGGAACTGGACTACTTGTTCTCTATAAACGGGGCACCCAGCGAGCTTATTAAGAAGGCCTTAAGCAAGGAGATAGAGGGAAGGATTAGAGTTTTTAAAAAGGCCTCTGGGTTAAAGGTCAACTTGATTAAAGGGGATGAAAAGGTGGGTAAGTTAAATCTCGTCCTTACCCCTGGTCACACCCCAGGGCATGTATGTGTTTACAGCGAAAGTAAAAGGGTATTGTTCTCGGGAGACCATTTACTATGGGATATAACTCCCAATGTGAGCTATTACAATGGAAACTCAGACCCCTTAGGGGATTATATAGCGAGCTTGAAGAAAGTTAAGGAATTAAAAGTGGATGCTGTTTTACCTGCCCACAGGGGGATTTACGTAGAGCACGAGAAGAGGATAGAGGAATTGATCGAACATCATAAGGAAAGGTTGAGTGAGATAGTTGAGATGTTAAGGGGGAGGAATTTGACTGCCTATGAAATAGCAAGGGGAGTAAAATGGAGGAGTGGGTCATTTGATGAACTAGACGACTTCCAGAAGAGACTTGCCCTAGGTGAAACAATTTCCCACATAATTTACTTGGAGAGAAGGGGGGTTTTAAGCAGAAAAACAGTTTCTGGAATAATATATTATACATTAAATGAAGAGCTAGGAAAAAGGTGGAACGGAGAATTAATTTAAAATTATTCATAATTAAAGAATATTATAGATACTTCGCTGCTGGAATTATCCTTTACGTAAACTCATTAACCCTTTACGAGCAACGATACCACGTCTTTAACTAAGTAGTTCTCCACTTTCATTGCTCTCTCAATTATCCTCTCTGAGATCTCTCTGGCCCATGAAAACCTTACGTTGTCTTTGAACTTGTTAATTACGTCGTCCCTGGTAACAGGATTGCCTGGCGTTCCCTTGTGGTTCACCACTTCCTCTTCGTATATTTTACCCTTAACTCTCACCCTAACCTTTGCTGGGGCTACGTTAGATGTGACGTGCTTGTCTAATTCAGGGTTATGGTAAGCCTTTATTCTCTCCATTATTTTTAGGATCTTATTGTCCCTTATTTTCTGTTCCTCGAAATCCCAAACAGTTACCTTTCCGTTAACTAATGCCACCGCGCAAATATAGGGGACACTGAACTTAGCGTCGTAGGTAGTGACAGGCTTATATTTCTCAGGTAAATGCAACCCTAGATCACAGGCTATTTTAGGTATCTCGACCTCTATTTCCTCTATATCTTCAACGTTAAAGCCGTACTTCTTCCTTAGCGCTATCATTGCATCTGCAGTGCTATGCGTTGCATGACAGGCTGGGTAGGGTTTTATTGATATATTTAGAGTCTCCCAGTTCCTCCCTAAATCAGATGTGGCGTCCTCCCACTTAACTTTCTCACCGTATAAAAAAGTATTAAAAACCCCTTGCCTCCCCTCGAAAACCCCTTTAGGTCCTTTATAACCGTGTTTCGCCATGAGTGAGGCCATTATTCCTGCATGAGAAGCCCAGGCTGGATGGAATGGCTTTACTTGCACACCCTCGTTTATACTTTGAAGTATTCCAGATGCAAAGCTACCTGCTATGCCGTATGCATTAACTAGCTCCTCATCTTTTAATCCCAAGAGCTTTCCAGCTACAGTAGTAGCTATGAAAACCCCAACTACTGAAGTTGGATGAAAACCCCTTTCGTGGAACTTCCAAGGAGCTACCTTCCCCATCCTAGCCCCTACCTCGTATCCAGCAATTACGCTAGTTAAGAATTCAGTGCCACTTGCATTGACTTTCTCACCAACAGCTAAACCTGAGGGGACTGAGGTACTGCTCACGTGAACTCCTGAGGTTAAATGAGTGTCATCAAAGTCTATGAAGTGAGCCATAGTGCTGTTAACTAAAACCGCATTAGGGGCTGGGACTTTTATTCTCTGCCCTACTATCGAGCTCTCTTCAGCCCCTCCAAGAGAAGATATCATGTTCATTAATGGTTTAACTTGCTCGAACTCGCTCACAGCAATCATCAGCCCAAAAATATCGAGTATGTGATCCTTGGCCTTCTCCTTAACCCTTTCAGGTATGTCCTTTTCTCTTAAATTTATAACGAAGTTGGAGAATTCCTCCGCTATCATAATTTTCCTTACTTTAATTAAATTGCAAGCTTATAAGCTTATACCATTAACTGCAATCGGTTGGCAATGGAAAGGATAAGGGATAAGGATTTGGAGGGAAAAATCGTGGATCCGATGGAGGCGGTTAATTTTATCCCAAAAAGGGGGGTTTTGGCCTTCGCTGGAATGGCTGGTACAGCTTACCCTAAAGTAATTCCAAGAGCATTAGCAGAGAGAGTGAAGAACGACAAGGAATTTGGTTACGTTATCCTAAACGGAGGAAGCGTAGGGGAGGACTTCGATGAGGCTATATCCAAGGTGAACATAATGAGGAGGTATCCTCTTGGCTCCTCCTCTGAGAGGTTAAGGAAAGAGGTTAACTCTAGATCATTTGAAGTTTCAGATTTATGGCTTTTCGAGTTCTCCAGATGGATAAGGTTCAATGTTTTCAAGAGGAGAATAGGGGAGATAGACGTTGCAGTCATCGAGGCCACTGCAATTACGGAAGGAGGAGAGGTAATCCCATCGCTATCGCTTGATTCAGCGCCATCTTTCGTTGAGTCAGCAAAAAAAGTCATAATAGAGGTAAGCTTGAAGAAGCCGGAACTCAGTGGAATTCACGACGTCTATCCATTTAAGGTTGGAGATTTAATCCCAATAAGGGGAGTCCTTGACAGGATTGGAGAGAAAGGGTTAAAAATACCAAAGGGGAAAATAGCGGCAATAGTTTTAAGTAATTATGATGATAGTGAGAAAATACACTACAGCAAAGGAGAAGAAATAGATTTAAAGGTAGCGGAAAACATAATAAGTTTTTTATCAGGAGAAATAAAGGAGGACGAGAACCTCAGGGGAGGGAGGTTTACACTACAGCCGGGGGCAGGACCAATAGCTAGCTTAATGTCAAGGAGAATAAGTGAATTAGAGGTTGAATTAGGAATCTGGGGGGAGGTGGCTTCAACTAGTTGGTTGCCCACCCTTTCCGAGAACGTTAGGGGAATAAGTAGCGCTGTGCTTTACACATTACCTGGGGAGAGGAAGTACAGGGAAGTTCTATATAATGAGTTCGAGGAATTTAAAAAGAAAGTAGTAATAAGGCCTTATGAAATTGCAAATAACCCTCAGGTAATTCTGAGGTTCAACCACGTAGTTATTCAGCAGGCAATAGAGGTAGATCTCTTTGGAAACGCAAATATAACTCACATAGGTGATAACCTATATGGTGGAGTTGGGGGTTCTGGGGATCACACAAGGCCTTCGTATTTAACTATAATAGCGTTACCCTCAATAACTAGCTCTGGGATCTCGAGGATTGTACCAATAACAACTCACGTAAGCTTACCTGGGCATGACGTTGACATAGTAATAACTGAACAGGGATGGGCAGACCTAAGGTTGCTCTCACCGACAGAGAGGGCTAAGGAAATAATAGATAAGTGCTCCCATCCGAAGCACAAGGATTGGCTATGGGATTACTATTCCTCTATAATTAAGCAAAGGGGACATAGTCCAATTAACATAGAGAAGGCTTTTAAGAGAAATTAGTTATTTGCATTATATATTGCTAATGAAACTCAATACTCTCCTGGCTTTCTTGACTACGGCCTCGTCAATCATTTGGTTGTCAACGCTTATTGCGCCTAACCCCCTTTTAATTGCGTCCTCATAAGCAGTGTAAACTTTCTTCGCCCACTCTATCTCCTTTTCCGAGGGAGTAAATACCTTGTTTATTACATCTACTTGGTTGGGGTGAATTGCAGCTTTGCCTAAATATCCCATTGCCTTTGCTTCTCTAGCCTCCCTCTCCAATCCCTCTAAGTCCCTGAAGTTAAGGTAAACTGTATCTATAGCAGAAATGTTCACTATAGCTGCTGCTATTGAAGTTAAGAGCCTGGGATAAAAGAGAATTTGGTTGTCTGACTCACATCCAACATCAGAGCAGAAATCTGCCCTCCCGAATGATATGGCCTTTATTCTCTCACTCGCCTTCACTATTTCGTAGATGTTTGAAAAGCCAATAGCGTTTTCAATGGTTACGATCAAGTCTGTTTTGTCTTTTAACTCATAGAGTTGCTCGAAGGACTCTATAACCCTTTCAACAGCGTAGACATCATTACTATTGTTCACCTTTGGTATCATGTAGAAGTCTGGGCCTTCCTTTATTGTCTCCTTAATGTCCAAAACCCAGTATTTAGTTTCAATACCGTTAATCCTTACCCCAACCCTCTTCTTTGCCCTGTCAATTTTGAGGGAATTGGAAACGTTTTCCCTTGCTATTTCCTTTTGACTTGGAGCAACTGAGTCCTCTAAGTCTAAGATTATAGAGTTAGCGTTTAACTCGAACGCTTTTTGTATCTTCCTGAGATCACTTCCTGGAGTGAAGAGGAAGGAACCTAAGTACTTCACTTTTTCCCACCCTTCATCATTGAGAACCAGTAATTCCTTTTATAAACGTAGAACCTCCTCCTGAACTCGCAAACCAATTTCTTGAAGTTCTGCTTGTAGACTCTATACTTTACATTTACTTCCCCGTAGTCCTCTCTATTTAAATCCTTGACTTCAATTACCTCAGTCTCTACGTGGAGGGTATCCCCATCGAAGACAGGGGAATGGAAGCTGAGGTCTGCTATCTCCAGCTCACCTGCAATGTTTGGGAACTCAAAGGAAGTTATCCCATAAGCTATTGCAAGAGTCATGGTTGCTACTAATAGGGGTTGCTTGAACTCTGTTAAATCCATATATTCCTTGTCGAAGTGGAGCCTGGCTGAATTCAAAAGGGAGTGGGTGAAGTACAAGTTATCTTGATAAGTAACAGTCCTACCATACCTGTGGATCACCTTTTCCCCAACTTTGAAGTCCTCGAAGAACTTTCCGACGTAACCGTAAACCATGTTCACACCTTACCTACACTCTCCAAATATTTTCTCCAAGGGGAGTTCTCCCTCTTGTATATTAAATTACTCCTCTTTACTTCAGCGACTAGCTCGTTTTTTTGATTATAACCCCTATGTATCCATGTAACTACGCAAGCATAGGGTCTTGACTTCGACTCCCTCTTTGAGACTACTTCCGTTTCAACCCAAATAGTGTCTCCTGGATATACTGGTTTGAGGAGCCTCGCATATTCTTGACCTAGAAAAGCCACTGTGTTCATGCTTGAGTCTTTCACTGCCAAGCTCACAACCAATTGGAGAACTAATAAGGGATGGATTATTACCCCTTTATACTCGGTCTTCTTCGCAAACTCCTCATCAAAGTATAGTGGTGTGTAGTCCCCAGAAAAGCTGAGCCACAAGAGGTTGTCCTCATACTTAAGTGTTCTGGAGGGGTAAGAGACATACTTCATCCCCACTTCGAAGTCCTCACAATAAGGGCCCTCAGATCCCCAGTTAACCGCCATTCAATCACCTAATAAGACCTAGGTAATTTCAATACGTGAGTGCTAACGAAATTCAACACCATGTTTTGAGAGACAGGCGCTAGCATTTGCAACTCGTTTTGCCTCCAGAACCTTTCTATGTCCATGGAAATCGATAAACCGTAACCACCCATAGCCCTTATAGATGCTTCAGTGGCTAGTTTATGTGCTTCAGCTGCCATGTATTTAGCTATGTTTGAGTACAGCCCTACCTCCTCCCTTGGAGCATTACTCTCCATTAAGTCCATTGCCTTTTGGGCTAATAGATTAGCTGCTTCCAACCTTATGTAGGCGTCTGCCATTGGGAACTGTATTGCTTGGTATTTGGCTATTGGGTCTTCGAAAACCACCCTTTGCCTTGCATATTCCGCAGCCCTGTTAAGAGCCCATTTGCCTGCACTTATTAATTGACCAGCTATTAGCACTCTCTCTGCATTAGCTTCCTCCATGAGTATGTAAAACCCCTTGTCCTTTTCACCTATTAAGTTCTCGGCAGGTACCTCTACCTCGTTTAAGTAAACTACGTTAGTGTCTATGCACCTCCTCGCGTTATTTGGTATTTCTGAGAGCTCAATCCTGTTCCTGTTCTTCCTTATATCTACTAAAAAGAGCGAAATTCCATGAGTCTTCTTCTCTGCTTTCTCGTATGGAATGGTCCTCGCTATGAATATCCCCAAATCTGAATGTTTAACCCTTGAAATGAAGACCTTTTGACCTGTTAATATATAATAATCCCCTTCTTTCCTTGCAAATGTCTTTATTTTTGGAGTATTAAAACCAGAATGGGGTTCAGTTACTGCGAAGACTTGGAACCTCATCTTACCTTTTGCTACTTCAGGTAAATACTTCTCCTTAGCCTCATCTGTTCCATATTTTGATAATATTACGTTGTTGAAATAGACAGCGTGTACGGTATTTGAAGCAGTTGATCCTCCAGGTGAATAAGCTATTTCCCTTAGAACGGCGTCAGCTCCCCTTATAGATAATCCAGCTCCCCCATATTTTTCTGGTATATTTACACCCATGAAGCCAAGTGATTCTAGTTCCTGAACGAATTCAATTGGGTATTCCCTCCTCTCGTCCTTTTCAGTCCAGTATTTTGAGTCGTATTTGTCCACTACTTGCCTTACGCTTTTCCTAACTAGCTCAAGTTCCTGTGTTGACATCTTACTCATCATATGTGATGTTATTCAAACTTAAAAGGATTTCCAAATGCACTTAATTTAAGGAGTTCAAGTGCTATTTTCGTGAGCTACCTCGCCCTGAAGGGTTTCATGCTTCATGACCCGACATGCCTAATGGATAGAGGACGGAGCTCCGCAGACACTGAAGGGTAGGCTCACCGTTTATCCCTACACTTTCACTTCAATATTTAATTTTCATCATGATCAAGGAGAGGCATCAATCATCAGTCCCTATTAATAAGAAATAGGACTTTGAGCAAAATGGCTTTACTAAACATCTTCTTCTCCACTCCTAACCTTTTGGGTACATTAGATGAAGGTCATCTTTCATAAAGGTGTAACATGATGAATGTGGAAAAGTTTCTATATAGAAAAAGGGATTCAGCCTACTTGAGATAACATATTACATCGAATATGAAATCTCGTGGAGCCTTAACCCCTGTGTCTCTTTCCATATATCCATGACTTAACTGATCATTATTCCCCTGATGCTCGCTAAGGATTGACGCGTGGTGAATCCTACCTCACTTTCCCATTACTCCGCTCCTTTAGGTAAATCGAAATTCTTGCTTTTAAATATTTGTATAGTTCCAGTAAACAGACTTTTTAAGTCTCTATGGATTCTAATTGCACAAATGTTAGAAGACTACAACCCCTGGCGGACATCCAAGGAGAGGATAGAGGAAGTGGAGGTGTTCAGGAAGTACATGGAGTCCGAGGTCAAGTAGGAACCAGACGTTCTGGAAAAGGTAAGTTTGACCCCATACTCCCTTAACTTCATCTTCGGACCAAGACAGATTGGGAAGTCTACAGCCCTCATACTCCTTGTGAAGAGGCTCTTGGAGAGGGGTGAATCCTTTTTCGCGTTAACAGAAATCTTTTTATATTTGGTTATATCAACTTTTATTGATTAAGGATGACCTCCCACTAGATGTGGGCTCTGCCCAAAAGAATGGGATTGCGGGGATGTGAGCCAAATGCCGTTGGGCTCGA